>Ga0315338_1000170_pt1 | contig 262652 bp, 221 predicted proteins | sample ASW8metaG_FD_204518 | JGI IMG/M metagenome (GOLD analysis project Ga0315338, IMG submission 204518) | Ammonia-oxidizing marine archaeal communities from Monterey Bay, California, United States - ASW #8 | ecosystem: Environmental > Aquatic > Marine > Coastal | place: USA: California | collected...
CAGCATGCGCTTATGGTTCTTGGTCAAGCCTGTCAACGCCTCGCGCAGCGATTCAGCTGCCGCCGGCTGTGCCAACAACGCCAGTCCGCCAACGATTAACGCGCCGTGTCCAAATATTCGGAAAATTACCGTCACTCCTTTTTTGGGGTTTACACAAAGTCGGCGGATGAAAGCTGATCGACAGTGACGTTGCTCAAGGTCGCCAGGGCCTCGATTTCCGAGGTATCGACGGCGCCGTCGTTATCTCCGCCGGCGGCGGTCGCATCGGCCCAGCGCCAGATCGTGGAATCGGTGCCGTTGGTCTTGTTGATGGCCAGCAACACGACATCTCCGGCATCTGCGGAGAAGCCGGTCATGCTGGCGATGACCGTGGCCACTTGCGAGGTAATGTCGGCGCTTTGACCGCCGACGTTGATGGCCATGGCGGTGGCGTCGGTGAGGTTGGTGTTGGTTGCCGTCGCCGAGACGAATTGATAGGCGCCGCTGGTCGAGCCGTTTTTCAATGCCGTGCCGTTGTAGTCGATGCGGTCCTCAGTGCTAGCTGCTGTAAAGTCCGTTATTGTATCGGCATTAGTGCCGATATGGGATTCTGCGTAAGCAAACAGATCGTTGCCGGCCCCACCGGTTAGCCGGTCAGCGCCGATGCCGCCGTTCAATTGATCGGTTCCGGAACCCCCCGATAGTGTGTCATCGCCGTCGCCTCCTGAGAGCGAATCCGATCCGCCACCACCATCGATAACATCGTTACCGCCGGCGCCGGATATAACATCTGCAACATCACCGCCTGTTAGGGTGTCGGCATTACCGGTGCCGGTGATAGTTACGGGCGCAGCCTTGTTGCCATCGGCATCGAACCTCTGTGCATAGATGCCCTTGCCGCTGCCGTCCTGTCCCGCAGACTCCCAGGTCACCACGAAGCCGCCGTCGGGCAGCGCCGCCACCGGGCCACGGAAGGTCGCTAACTGATCGCCGGTAGTAACCGTGTTGACCTGAAACTCAGACCCCATGAGGTTTCCCTGGGCATCTAAGCGCTGACCGTAAACGCCCGCACCGCCGCCATCCTGGCCATTCGAGGACCAGACCGCGACGATCTCGCCGCTCGCCAACTCCGTTCCCGAGCCGTACCATTGATCACTTGCCGTGGTCGTGTTGAAGCGCACCTCGCTTCCGACCGTGTCGCCCGAGCCGTCGAAACGCTGTCCGTACATTCCCTGACCGCTGCCGTCCTGGTTTCCGCCCGAGGTCCAGGTCACAAAGAACCCGCCGTCGGAAAGCGATATCACCGCGCCGTATTCCTGGGAGCCCGCCGTCGTCGTATTGGCCCGGAATTCTGAACCCGCCGTGTTGCCCGAGGAGTCATATCGCTGCCCGTAGATACCGCGCAGGCTCCCGTCCTGGTCAACCGATTCCCACACAACAACGAACCCGCCGCCAGAGAGAGCCGTGACATGACTGCCGGTCTGATCGGATGCCGTCGTGCTATTGACCCGGAACTCAGACCCAACCGTATTGCCCGAAGAATCATAGCGTTGCCCGTATACACCCCAGCTACTGCCGTCCTGTGTGTACGAGGACCACGTCACCACAAAACCACCATTTGACAAGGCACCAATGTTGGCGTTGCTTTGGGCATTGGAGGTCTGGGTGTTGACCAGAAACTCCGATCCAACCGCATTCCCGGAGCCGTCATAACGCTGGCCGTAGACCCCACCGCTGCTGCCGTCCTGATTGTCCGAATACCAAGCCACAACAAACCCGCCGCCAGTCAAAGCCTCGATACAAGGGTAGCCTTGGTTGTCGCTGGTCTGGGTGTTGATCCGAAATTCCGAGCCCGCCGTATTCCCGGAATCATCATAGCGCTGGCCATAAATACCAAGCCCACCGCCATCCTGGCCGTTCGAAACCCAGACAATAACAAACCCGCCGCCGCTCAGCGGCGCAACCGAAGCGATGTCTTGGTTGCCCGAAGTCTCGGTGTTGACTTGAAATTCCGTGCCGTTACCGATGGACACGGATAGGTCACCATCAGTGAACCGCAGCGTCTCGACACCAGTGAGGGTATCCGTGCCGTCGTCGCCGGATGTTGAGGTTGCCGTGTCCGTTACCTGGATCGCCGTTCCCGACCGGGTGATCGAATACCCCGGCATGGCACCGGAAAATACGGCGATGTCCGTGCCTGTCCCGCCGTCGATGGTGTCATTGCCGGTGCCACCAGTAATAGTGTCTCCACCTGCGGCACCGGTGATGACGTCGCTGCCGCCAAGGCCGCCAATGATATCGCCACCGGCCGAGCCGGCCAGGGTATCACCTCCGCTGCCGCCGGATATCGTCTGGCCGTTGATCGGCAGATTTCGGGTGATATCCGTATCGACCCGGAGGGTAGCGCTTCCCGACGTATAGAGTTGATAGGTCTCGCTGCCGACCGTGGCCGTACCGCCAAGGTCCCAGCCGTTGCCGCTGGTGACGGTGTCGCCGCTGCCGCCCAATATGGTCAGCACATTATTGGAATCAGTGAAATTCACCGCGTCAGCGGCGCCCAGGGTGAGCGTGATGTCGGTGCCGCTGACGCCGAGATCAACATGCTCCATGTTGGTGATGGTGGTGTTGCCGGTGAGGTCCAGCGCGCCGGCCGTACCGATGTTCAGCGTATCCGTATCAGCACCGCCGTTGATGGTGTCGCCGGCCCCATAGGTGATCACGTCGTTGCCGCCGCTGCCGGAGATGTTGTCCGCTCCGCCGCCGCCGGAAATGGTCTCCGCGCTGGCACCGCCGACGATGGTGTCAACGCCACCGCTGCCGGTGATGGTCTCGATCCCGGTTAGTGTTTTCCCTGTCAGGTTGGTGGCGTCGTTAAGGATCAGCCGATCACCACTGCCGTCACCTTGGATGGTGGTCACGTCCGCCACGTCCGCCGCATCAATTGTCAAGGTGACGCCCGTAACGGCGCCGCTGTCCAAAGAGATCGTCTCGACCCCCGATAGGGTCACATTGCTGAGGTCCATGGCCGTGATGGTGCCGCCGGTGGCCGCCAGGATATCGGTGCCGGCGCCGCCTGTGATGGCCTCCCCTGATGCCAGGTCTGTAGCGGCAGCGATATTGAAGGTATCGGCGCCGCCTTCACCTTTCAGTGTGTCGGCGCCGCCGCCGCCCTGGATAACGTTGGCATTGGCGTCGCCGGTCAGCGTGTCGTCTTGCGCCGAGCCGATGACATTCTCCATGGTGGTAATGGTGTCCGAGCCTTCACCGGTATTCTGCGCCGTGGTCGTTGCCAGATTGAAGGTGATGGACGAGCCGGCGGAGGCGAAACTCACCGTGTCCATACCATCACCGCCGACCAATGTGTCATCGCCGGCGCCGCCGATTAGGGTGTCGGTTCCGGCGCCGCCGCCGATGGTATCGTTACCGGCACGGCCGTCGAGAACGTTGTCGGCGCTGTTGCCGACAAGTGTGTCGGCGTTGGCCGAGCCGATGATGTTCTCAATGCCGGTGAGGGTATCGACGCCCTCGCCGGTGCCGACACCCGTCGTCAGGTTGATGTTTACGGCCACTGCGGCGCTGGCGTAGCTGGCGGTATCGGTGCCACTGCCGCCACTCAGGGAATCGTTGCCCAGATTGCCGATCAAGGTGTCGTTGCCGGCGCCGCCCTTCAAATTATCGGCAATGGCACCGCTTGTCAGTGTGTCGTCGCCAGAACTGCCGAGGAAGGTGATTTCTCCGGCATTCCCGTTGGCATCAAAGCGCTGGGCGAAGACACCATTCCCGCTGCCGTCTTGGCCCGCAGATTGCCAAGTAGCTACAAACCCGCCATCAGTTAGTCCGTCCAGTTGCGACTTCACTTGGACGTTCGTGGTTGTAACATTTACCAGGAATTCCGTTCCCGACTTAGCCCCCGCCGCATCGAAACGTTGCGCGTAGATACCGTCGACGCCGTCACCCCTATTGGCCGACGTCCAAGTTATTACAAAGCCTCCGCCATTGATTCCGGAGATCGCCGGATTGCCCTGATCCCCAATCGAATGCGTGTTGATCTGGAATTCAGATCCCGCCGTATCGCCTGAAGAATTATAGCGTTGACCGAAGACTCCAGTTCCACTGCCATCCTGACCAGCGGATTGCCAAGCGATAACGAAGCCGCCGTCACTGATGGCATCGACCGACTGCAACGTCTGATCTCCAGTTGTCGTCGTGTTCGCCCGGAACTCCGTCCCTACCTTAATACCAGCGGAATCAAAGCGTTGGCCAAAAATTCCCATTCCGCCGCCGTCTTGACCTGTCGACATCCAGGTTGCAACGAAACCTCCATTTGAGAGGGCCTCTACCCGAGAATAATACTGGTCGCTGGTGGATGCGGTGTTGATCTGGAATTCGTTGCTCGCCGCGGTACCGTCGGCATTGTACGATCGGCCAATGATCGCGTAACCGCTACCATCTTGGTTGTCGGCGTCCCAGGTCGCAACGAAACCGCCACCTGATAAGCCGGCTACCGATGGCGATACCTGTGAATTGGCCGTTGTCGTGTTCAGCTGAAACTCGCTGCCAGCTGCGTTCCCATTCAAATCATAGCGTTGCCCATACGCGCCATAGCGACTGCCGTCCTGGTTCCAAGATTGCCACACCGCGACGAAGCCGCCGTCAGCCAAATCGGTCACGAGCGGATTCGTTTGATTGTCAGCAGTGTGAGTGTTGAGTCGAAACTCAGCACCCAATTTATTGCCCGATGCGTCGTACCGCTGACCATATGAACCACCGAGACTGCCGTCTTGACCCGTAGACGTCCACGTCACCACGAAGTCACCGTTTGATAACGTGGCGACCTCCGGATACCCCTGGTCCCCTGTGGTAAATGTATTCACCTGAAACTCGCTACTCGACCCACTGACGGCAACCAACCCGTCCTTAAACTGAAGCCATTCGACGCCGATCAATGTGTCGGTACCATCGTCACCATCTGTCCCCGTATCGTTGTCGGTGACCTTGATGCCAATGCCAGCACCCGTCATGGTGTAGGAGGATTGATTGCCATTGAAGACAGCGAGGTCAGTGCCGGAACCACCCGTCAGAATATCGTCGCCGGCATCGCCACGCAGGATATCATCGCCGCCACCGCCGTTCAGGACATCCGCGCCGGCCTTACCGAAGATGAGTTCGGATTCAGCGCCGCCAGTGAACGTGTCGTCTCCGGCGGTGCCGCCAAAAGCCACGGAGCCAACCTTGTTAGCGAAGGCATCGAATCTCTGCGCAAAGACGCCCTTGCCGCTGCCGTCCTGCCCCGCAGACTCCCAGGTCACCACGAAACCACCGTCGGGTAGCGCCGCCACCGGGCCGCGGAAGGTCGCCAACTGATCACCGGACGTGACCGTGTTGATCTGGAACTCCGACCCCACTTGGGTTCCCTGGGCATCGATACGCTGGCCATAAACGCCCTGGCCGCTACCATCCTGGCCGTTCGACGACCAGACCGCGACGATCTCGCCGCTCGCCAACTCCGTTGCCGAACCGAGCCATTGGTCCCCCGACGTTGTTGTGTTGAAGCGAACTTCGCCGCCGACCGTGTTGCCTGAAGTGTCGAAACGTTGGCCGTACAACCCTTGGCCACTGCCATCCTGGTTGCCCCCCGAGGTCCAGGTGACAAAAAATCCGCCGTCGGAAAGCGATGTCGTCGTACCATACTCCTGAGATCCTGCCGATGTCGTGTTTACTCGGAATTCTGAACCCGCCGTGTTGCCCGAGGAGTCATATCGCTGCCCGTAGATTCCCCGTAGACTGCCATCTTGGTCCAGCGATTCCCAAGTCACGACAAACCCACCGCCCGAGATAGCGGCAACATGACTGCCCGTCTGGTCGGCCGCTGTATGGCTGTTGACCCGGAATTCTGAACCCGCCGTGTTGCCCGACGAATCGTAACGCTGCCCGTAAACCCCCCAACTGCCGCCATCCTGGGTGAATGACGACCAGGTCACAACAAAGCTGCCGTCCGGCAGAGCGCCGATATTGGCGTGGCTTTGGTGATTGGAGGTTTCGCTATTGATTCTGAATTCCGACCCCACGGTGTTTCCCGACGTGTCATAACGCTGCGCATAGACCCCGCCGCCACTGCCGTCCTGATTGTCCGAATACCAGGCAGCCACAAAGCCGCCGCCAGCCAACGCCTCAACGCACGGATAACCCTGATTGTCGGCGGTTTGGGTGTTCAGTCGGAACTCCGACCCCGCCGCATTTCCCGCGTCGTCATAGCGTTGCCCGTAAATCCCAAGCCCACCGCCATCCTGGCCGCTCGAAACCCAGACAACCACAAATCCCCCGCCGCTCAGCGGCGCAACCGACGAAATATCCTGGTTGCCAGATGTCGCCGTGTTGACTTGAAACTCCGAACCCGTATCACCCTGACCTTGGGGCAGTTGTACATTTGGCGGTGGCGGCAGATTGAAGTTATCGTTGTTGTCGTCAGGTGGGGGCGCCTGGGGGCCGCCAAATATTTCTCCAAACGGATCGTTGACGAGTGGATTGTCAAAAGGATCGCCGATCTGCCTGCCGGCAAATGGATTGCCCAGAGCCGGTCCACCGAAAGGATTGCCGAATGCACCGGCGTTGTCCGTATTCCCCGGTCCCGCAAATGAGAACGGGTTATCCGCAGCCGCAAATGGGTTGAAGGGCCGTCCATTGGGGCTGAAGTCGGCGCCTTGTTCACCAAACCGGCCACCTTCGCCGCGCGGGCCGCCTTCGCCGTCCTGCTCGCCGGCTTGTTCGCCAGGGTTTCCCTGCAGGCCCCGCTCCGTGGCACTGACCACGGGGGCGCCGGCGCCGGCCTCGCCTTCACCTTGACCTTCGGGACCCTCGGTGAACTCGCCGCCTTCACCTTCAACCAGTTCCGTGCCGCCCTCCGGTCCGCCCTGGGGCCCGCCTTCAGGTCCGCCTTGCGGGCCGCCAAGACCACGTCCCGGGATGGCCCGGATCGCCAGGCCGCCGGTCAGGTTCTGGATGTCCTGCGGCGACATGATGAACGGCGGCGGCGGCCGCTCGAAGCCGCTCGCCAGTTGCGTCGTCGCGCCGACGGTATCCAAGGTTTGCTGACCACCGTTATTGGTCAGGGTCACCGGCCCGATGGTGCCGCCGGGGCCTTCCAGCAAAGTAAATTGGCTCTGTTGGCCGCTCGGCGCGGCGATGCCCGCCAGGCTGGCCGGCGCACCCTGGACTCCGATCACGCCGACCGGTGTCGTCACTTCCAAGCCACCGGCCAGGGCCGATTCGCCGCTGGTAAATGCGAACTGCCCCGATTGCACATTGACCTTGACCCCGCCGGTGCCGGCCGCAGCGTTGAAAGAAACCTCCGTCAGCGCCATGCGGCCGCCTTCGCCGAGGCTGAACGACGTGTTGTCGGCCAGCACCAAACCGACATTACCGCCAGCCTCCGTCTCGACCACGTCGCCTGGAAAGATCGACGCGCCCGGTTCCACGGCTTCCCGGGTGCCGTCGGCGCGGACCACGAAGACCTCGCCCTCGACGCTGTCGATACGGCCCACGGCGCCGTCCACCGGCGCATCGCCGGGCGCCGCCAATGGCGTGCCTTGCACCGGTGTCGCCGGCTGGGCGTCGGGGGGTGGTTGTCCGGGGGATTGTCCAGGCGGGTTCGCCGGCGCCGCCTGTGCCAGCTCAACCGGGCCGATGCTCAACCCCGGCGTTGCCAGACTGACAACCTCCACCGGGCCGAGCGGACGGGCCTCACCTTGCGTGGACATGAATGTCCCCCGTGAACTCCCTGCTTGGCTTCCTTGTTCCGCCACCGCCCCAACGGGCGGCGTCTAACCTCACTCTTTTCTACCATCTCAGGTATTTTCCTTCTACCTCCAAATGAGTGGAGGAGACCCTCAACCACTAACGGTAAAACTGTCTCACTCCCTCACTGCCATCACCCTAGGGGAGACAATTCAACGTGTCCGTGATCTGGTTCACAGACCGCAGCCGAAAACGGCCCTATGCATGACATATCGTGGGTTGATATGAGGGAGAATTTCGATGGGGAGAATTGGGCAGGGTCTGTTGTCACCGGTGATCGCCGAGATATTCGATCACTTTCCGATGGGTATCGTACTCGTGGATGCCGATTTGATGGTTCAAGCCGCCAATCCCATGGCAGGCGACATTTTGAAATCCGGAGATGGATTGACGCGGCGGGGCGATCGTTTGGCGGCCAACAACAACTCCGACACGGATGCGTTACGGGAGTTAGTTCGCACTTGTTGCGATAACCCCCGTCAGGAATCGGAATGTTTCCCGGCGCCGCGTCGCAGCTCAGCTAGTCCACTTCTGATCCGTGTTGCCGGTACGTCGAAAGATATTTCAATCGTCTATATTGCCGATCCGGACCGTGTCCGGTTGCCGGCTCCGCGCGCGCTATACCAATTGTTTGGGCTGGCCCGGCGGGAGGTTGAACTCATCAGACTGCTGTTAAAGGGACAGGCCCTTGAGGCCGTTAGTCGCGAGCTAAACATTTCGGTGAATACGGTGAGGTCATATCTGCGAAGTTCATTCGCAAAGACGAATATGGCGCGTCAATCAGATCTCATTCGATTGGTCATGGCGAGCCCCGCCTGTTTGTCGATTGATGCAGATGACGGGTAGGGTCGTGCCAATTGCATCTATTTCTTAATGTCTATTGGATCGGCTCGAATATGCGTCGCAGCATCGGCTCATCGACAATTTCGACTTCCGATCTGCCGAGACGAATGATGCCTTGATCTTCCCATACCCGGAGCTGTTTGTTGATGGCTTCCCGCGTCGTTCCCATCATCGAGCCGAGTTCCTTTTGAGAGAGGCGGATGACGCTATTTTGACCTTCGGCGCGCGAGTCACGGTGCTGGGAGATCCCAATCAATTTCTTTGCCAGACGCTTCCGGAGATTTAGCAATGCCAGATCTTCGGCTTGCTCACTGGTCATGCGAATGCGGTCACAGAGGATGCCGAGAAGAATGATGCAGAATTCCGGGTTGCGCCGCATAACGTCGAGGAAAGAGGATTGATCAATCGTCAGTAAGACAGTGGGATCGACCGCAACAGCGTCCGCCGTGCGATCACCGCCATCCAGGACGCCAATTTCGCCGAATATTTCGCCAGCGTGAATGGTGTTGAGGATCAGTTCCTTACCGTCTTCGGAATTCGTGCATATGTGAACGCATCCCTTGACGACACCCATCATTCCGGTGGTCGGCTCGCCCTTTATAAATATGGTTTCGCCTGACGCGTAATCGCGAACATGGGCTCGGTCGCAAATCTCTTCGATGTCGGACAGCGGCAAATCCTGAAGAAAAAAATGTTGTGTCAGGAATTCCCTTCGTGCCGCGCGTTCCATAAACACCTCACGGAAGTTGGATATGACTTCAGGCGAAAATTAACTAAATCTGCGACGACGTTCTTCTTCGCGCTCCAGTTCTTTCTTAATGCCGGTTCTCTCAACCAAATGCCCCCAGTCAATGTCGTCATGTTCCGTGGTGATCAGATCGGACATGTCGCGCAATCGCCGCGCCAGCGTGCGCATGACGCCGCGCATGACCGGGTCTATCTCATCAAGCCGTTCACGGAACTCACGTCGGGAAATCGGGCGGGTTACAGTATCTTCAATGGCGACAACGCAAGCCATGTGCGGCCGGTTGTCAATCAACGCCATCTCCCCGACAATATCGCCGCGCTCACGTGATGCCAGAACTTTAGGGCTGTCACCAAAGCACCCGGCGCGGATTTCAACCTTGCCTGAAATGATCAAGTGCGCTTGGTCATTGCTCTCCCCTTGATCCAGGAGAACTGTACCTTTGGCAAATTTCACACGGTTATTATTATCGCCGTCATTCATTGGCTTAAACCCGAAACTAACACCCTGTGGGATACTAATTCGATACTCATATTGAATGCTAGGCTTATTGGCCGGGAATGACATTGATATTCGGAAAATTTCCACCTTTCCAATTGTGTTTGGCAAAGGCACATGAGAACTCGCGGCCCCAAATTTAATTTTCGAATTCAACAATTTGTTGGAGTTTATCTTGTGGAGTGATTAGCGGTTTGCGCCGGAAATCGCTGAGTCCGAATTTCTCACTGGCAAGTGCCAATGGTTAACGAGCTGTAGTCGGTGACAAAGTATCGCAATAGTTTTCATCGCCCAGGCAAAAGCTGATCAACTAAATAGTAGGGAATCAATCGCCGCAATTGTCCCGAGTCCCATGTTTCCTTCAAGAATTTGGTGGTGGCCATAATGCCGCGAGGTGATGGAAAAGAAGCGTTCGAGCTTCGCAGATCAAGAAGGATCGACAAGCCGTTAGCTTAAGTGATAGCCGAGGCAGATAGATCATCAGGATATTGCGCGGGCAGGAAGCGGGCCGGACGACAACGGACGCCTGTCTCCAGTATGGCTTTAGCAAGGGTACATTCTACAAAATGAAGTAGATCTTCAATTTGCCGCGGTTGGACATGAGGCAACATGCGTTGTTTTATCTGCGTGCTGCTTCAACCGCATTGAATTGTAACGATAGTAATGTTTCTACATATTCCTCCATCTCTTTGGAACTGCATGCCGACGGAGGGGCACAAGTATCAAGCTACTGACATGATATTCGACAATCGTTATAATCTTATCAGATTTGCTTGTATTTTGCCCATCGCGAAAGCGGCGGAGCAGGGGGGGCGAAGGAATACGGCGATAGGTGCGATGCTTCGGTACCAAGTTTGCACCACCATTCACGCGTAGCACTGTGTGTCATCGGCTCGAGGGGCGACGAAATCGAATGCAAATAAAGGTTGATCGGCGTGGTTTGTTGCGAATGAGTTTGACGGCGTTGGTCCCGTTCCTCGCTGTCGCCTTCGCCATCTTCCCAGCCCTTGCGCAACCGACCTACGATACCCGACAACTCGAATACTTGTTTACCGGCACTACCGTTCATGTCGATGGGGTTGCCTGTCAGCGATCAGGGATAAAACCCGGTACGGCCATAATTGAGTTCAAGTTCCAGCCGAACGGAATCCTCGAATTCACGGAAAGTTGCACTTATAAGGGTACCGACATTGCGAACGGTCGCGGCCGCGGTGGTTGGCTTATTCAAGATTACAAAATCTGTCTCAGCCCTCCTGCCGATGTCGCCAAACGGGAAATTGAGAGTTTTTATTCGAAACCATATTGCTGGTCCATCGTGCGTTGGCGGTTCGGGTTTTCCGCCCTCAACGATAAAGAGGACGTCGATTGGCAGATGACTCTCACCGCCCATCCCAAGCACCAATCGAAAGAAGATCTTTGGTCAGCCTTGGGTGCCCCCGCATTCGACTTGGCCGAGATGAAACGCCGACGCGAGGCCGAGGCCGCACGCCAAAAGGCGGAAGCCAAGCGCCTCGCCGAATTGGAGCAGAGGCTTAAGGCCGAAGCCGAACGCCTCGCCGAGTTGAAGCGAACGCGCGAAACCGAGCAGGCGCAGCGAAAATCAGAAACAGAACGTTCGGCTAAATTGCAACGCGGTCGGAAATCCGAGGAAGCGCGAAAGAAGACGGAAGCCGAACGCATCGCTCGAGTGGAGCGCGAGCGTAAAGCTGAAATGGCACGCGAAAAGGCGGAAGCCGAACGTCTTGAAATAGCGCGACGTACCCAGAAGGCACTTCAGGGACTCGGTCTATACTCGGGAGCGCTAGACGGCATCATCGGCGCCAGAACCCAGGCGGCGATTGAAGCTTGGCAAGAGCGTAACGACGACCTAGTCACAGGCACTTTGACGTCAGATCAATTGAGCAATTTGGAACGCCAAGCTGTTGATCATTTGGCCGAACTGGCAGATCAACGTAAGGAGGCTGAGGCTAAACGCCGAACCGATTTGGCGCGCGCGCGCAGAACTGAGGAAGCCCGAAAAAAGGTGGAAGCCGAACGCATAGCGCGGTCAGAACGCGATCAAAAAGCCCAAGAATCGCGCGAAAAAGCGAATGCTGAACGCGTCGCCAAGGCAACGGAAACAAAGATTGCGGAAAGAAGCATCGGGGTCGACGCTGGCGTAAGACAACAACTCGAACTTCTAACTTTCCTTCACGAGCAGGGATTGATTTCCCAGCAAGAATTCGACGAGAAGCGCGAGGCCATGATAAATCGGGCTCTTGGACTTTCGTCTGTTGGACCTAAGAAAGAGGTGAAGAAAGTCGCGACAGGTCCCTATGCGCATGTCGACTTCGGCCATTATTACGCCTTGGTTATCGGCAATAATCATTACAAGTACCTTCGCTCATTGACCACGGCTGAATCGGATGCCCGTGCGGTTGCACGGACTCTAAAGGAGGATTACGGTTTCGTGGTCACTTTGCTTGTCAACGCAACTCGCGGCCAAATCATCGAGGCGCTCGACGAGTTCCGCGAAGAATTAACACAAAACAGCAATCTCTTAATCTATTACGCGGGCCACGGCTGGCTCGACGAAGATACCGACCGGGGGTACTGGTTGCCGGTCAACGCGCGCTTGCAACGACGATCTGATTGGCTCTCCAATGTGACTGTAACCGACGCCATAAAGGCGATACGTGCCAAGCACATTATGGTCGTTGCTGATAGCTGTTATTCCGGCACCCTGACGCGCGGGCTTGGCGGCATCGTCAGTACGGGTGATTACGTCGACCTGGTTGTCAAAAAGAAGGCGCGGGTTGCAATTACTTCGGGCGGTTTGGAACCGGTTGCCGATTTGGGTGGAGACAATCACTCACCATTTGCCAAAGCCTTCCTGACCGTGCTTCGGAACAATGCCGATGTTCTGGATGGCACCCGTTTGTTCCGCAAGATGCGCCGGCCGATCAAGCTGGCGACGGACCAGACGCCGCAGTACTCGGACATTCGAAAAGCGGGTCACGAAGGTGGAGATTTTTTATTCGTTCGACAACGATAGAAATCAAGAGAACTTGGTCGGGTCCGATATAGCCGATTCACGATTTTCACACCCGTTGGGCGCATGAGTCCGCTCGCGGACAAACTGCTACCCTAACCGGCTACGGATTGCTGCCGACATATAGGTGAATTGCAATTTTCAATTTTGGTTATTTTCGCCTCTCAGACTAAATAAGAGTTACGGAAACATGATGAAAAAGATTCGATAAGAAAGTTTTTGGTTCGCCCCTGATTTGAGATTATGCCGAACTTTTCCGCCATTTCTTATGTGTTCGGTAAAGGTGCTTGCGAGCCCCCGCAACCAACAACCATTTTCGAGGTGCGCGATCCGCAGGAGTAGCTCCTAAGTTGTCAGCTTGATACCCTGCATTTCCACCCTTGAAGGCTTTTCTCAATCTTCCTGATCGATTTCTCATACATCTTGATTGCGTCTTCTTTGTATTTTCGATCTTCTTTGCAAACGGATTCATCAAGTATGGCGATGAGGTTATCGACTTTGTCCTGTAGTTCATTTTGGAACTTGCAAAGCTTGTCGAGAGATTCCTTTTCTCTATATGTCGTTGGGCCCAAAACCTGAATCTCGCCCGTTTCATGGTTTATAAGGATGTCTTCAGGATGGGGAACTATGTCGATCCCGGTGGCTCCAAGGTGCTTCCGTCGGGCAAGCTCGAAATCCGCTTCAACTTTGTATTCGATCACAGCATTGATCAATGCCTGTTTATCTGCCGCAGTCTTTGTCTCAATGTCGCGTAAAATGTCCGTCATTAACTTCTGAGATCGATGGTTCCCTTTGGCCGCCGACACGAAGATAGACCGGACCATAGCCTGAGCGATGGGCATGTTAATGGTCCCAGTGTCATTGTTCACATTTATCGCGCGATAGGCCTCGCTCATTATTATGTTCTCAAATTGAAGATTTGAGATCTTGTTTTTTGAGCCTCTTGGCCTTCCATTCGGATTGCCAGAACGACCTTTTTGAAAGCGTGCGTCTTTCGGCGGTTTGCAATAACCGACTTCGTAATTGGAGATCGGCGCGGGAAGCTTCTTGCTCATTGCGCTGCCTCCAACTCGCTATCTATGCCACAAGCTTCAATCCTTTCAGCCTCGTCATGAGCATATGCTTCCCACCTGGCAATGATCCGATCGCAGTAAACGGGATCCAGCTCGCAAAGATAACCCCGGCGCCCGGTTTTATGTGCAGCGATCAGCGTCGAGCCTGACCCGCCGAACAGATCCAGGACAATATCTCCTCGACCAGATACATCCTTAATGGCATCAGCGATCATCTGAACCGGCTTCACGGTTGGATGGAGAGCGAGCTCTTCCATGCGGCCTTTGCGCATGGTGTTGACGCCTTTGTATTCCCAAACATTAGTCCGATAGCGCCCATGTTGGCCGAGCTCGAAGGCGTTGATATGAGGCGCCTTCCCTTTCTTGAAAGCAAAAATCAGCTCATGACGGGAACGGTAGAAGGTGCCCATACCGCCATTGTCTTTGACCCAGACAATGAGATTTTTGAACTCATCGTAAACGCTGTTCCCCGCCTCCATCAGTTCCTGCATGTGTCGCCAATCCATGCAGATGTAGTGGATGGACCCATCAACACTGTGACTTGCCAGGTTGGTGAGGGCTTTTCTCAAGAACCCGACGAACTCAATGGGGCTCATCTCGCCGGATGCCATGGCAAACTCGCGATGCTGGGTCTTTCCGGAATTACCAACATGACCATCAATGGGTACGTTGTAGGGTGGATCCGTGAAGACCATCCTCGCCCTCTGCCCGTCCATGAGTTGTCCGACAGTTTGAGGATCGACGGAATCGCCGCATATCAGCCGATGATGACCAAGTTGCCAGAGATCACCCGATTGGCAGCGCGGCGGAACATCGGAACTGGGCTCGAGGTCATCTGCTGGATCTCCCGGCTCCTCGATAGATACGCCATCGATCAGGTTGTCGATCTCGGCAATGGAGAACCCGGTGATCTCCACACTGAAGTCGAGATCAAGCTCATATAAAGCGCCAAGCTCTGCAGCTAACAGGTCTTCATCCCAGCCCGCATTGAGGGCGAGCTTGTTATCGGTCAGAACGAAAGCGCGCTTTTGATCATCCGTCATCTGATCTTGACGGAGGCAGGGGACCGCTTCCATGCCCAGTTGCTTTGCCGCCTCGACCCGACCGTGGCCAGCGAGAATATTCTTGTCCTCGTCAACCAAGACAGGGTTGGTAAATCCGAACTCTTGTATGCTGTCGGCAATCTGGCGCAGCTGCTTCTTGGAATGCGTCCGGGCGTTGTTGGCCCAGGGTTTTAGTGAGGCGGGCTTAAGAAACTCGATTTTGTGTTCTGACATATCATCAGTCCTTATTCGGCATATCCGCCCACCAATGCGGGCAACAAACAGGGCGCCAGGCGGCAAACAGCCCGTCACGGACTGGACCTGTTACGAAATGCGTCTTCCTTTCGGATGGGACGGATGCAAAGTCTTATCGAGTGACCTTAAGGCTGCTCGGACTTGGGGTTGCTCTACATTGCGTAGAATCCCGCCGAACCTCGCGAACGTGTTCGCAAGAATTTGCATATGGCTTAGTCATATAGTTATCACGAAACCCTTTTGAGTCCTCGGAAGGGTATTCAAATTAAGGCTGCTTCGCCCATATGACTTTAGCGAATCGCAATATAGCACATTTTTAGGGCCTAATCCTAACCAATAGTTCACTTTGTGTTCTTCGTGGATTTAATGACAATAATGCCGACTGGACTTCGTCTCCGAACAGAGCGTCACTGGTCTGCATGCCTTGATCTTCGAGGAGTTGAGCATGCCGGATACCCGCGTTGAGCAGATAGAAAACATGGAGAGAGCGGGGCTTGTCGCGCTCTGGAAGGAGCTACTCTCCAAACCGCTGCCACGACGAATAAGCGTCTCATTTATGCGCCATGTATTGGCCTTTGAAGTGCAGAGCCGAATGCACGACAAACTGCCGGCAGGATTTGTCGCTCGGCTCAACAAACAGGCCAAAGGGAGACGATCAAACCGACCAAAGCTGCAGCCTAATCCCGGAGGTCGCCTGCTCCGGGAATGGAATGGCGTTACACATGTCGTTGATGTTGAGGACGGCAGATATGTCTGGAACGGCCAATCATATCGATCTCTCTCGGCCATCGCTCGGGCCATAACAGGCGCTCACTGGTCGGGCCCGCGGTTCTTTGGACTGACGGGAGGAAGCCAATGAGCAAACCCTCCATTCGCTGTGCCATCTATACCCGCAAATCGTCAGATGAAGGACTGGACCAGGAATTCAACTCCTTAGATGCCCAGCATGAAGCCTGCTCCAGCTACATCGCCAGTCAACGCCATGAGGGCTGGAAGCCCGTAAAGCAACGTTATGATGATGGCGGTATCTCCGGCGGAACCCTGGAGCGGCCATCATTAAAGCGGTTACTTGCCGATATTGAAGCCGGCCGCATCCAGATGATTGTTGTCTACAAGATCGATCGCCTGACCCGGTCACTGGCCGACTTTGCCAAGTTGGTGGAACGCCTAGAAGCATCCAATTGCTCATTCGTCTCGGTCACACAGGCGTTCAATACATCTTCTTCCATGGGGCGACTGACCTTGAACGTGCTTTTGTCATTCGCCCAGTTCGAGCGAGAGGTCACGGCGGAGCGGATCAGAGACAAGATTGCGGCATCCAAAAAGAAGGGATTATGGATGGGAGGCGTTTGTCCATTGGGTTACGACAAGGACCCCGATCCGCAGTCCCGGACGTTGGTCGTCAACAAAGAAGAAGCCACTCGGGTCACCACCTTGTTCGAACTCTATGACAAGTATGGATGTTTGAGATCTGTCGAGCAGGAAGCTCTCGAGTTAAAGCTCCGATCCAAGATCCACCACTATAAGACCGGCCGTGTGGCCGGAGGTAATCCGTTCTCCCGGGGCCAGATCTATCACATTCTGCGCAACCCGATTTATTTAGGGCTTATCCGTCACAAGGATCAAATCTACACGGGACAACACAAAGCCATAGTTGATCAGGGTCTTTGGGATCGTGTGCAGGAAAAGCTCGCTCAGGCCAGTCGACGCAAACGCCGAGGAGGATCCACCAGTGATCAATCAGCTACGGCAGAAGACTGGGCAGCCCTGACCGGAAAGCTCTTCGATGAAACCGGTGACCGACTAACGCCGACGCATACGATTAGAAGAGGACGCAAGCATCGATACTATGTCTCCAACCGTCTGATCTCCGGAGGGGTCGATCCATCAGGCTGGCGGTTATCGGCACCAAGGCTCGAGCAACATGCAGCCACCATCATTGCTGATCATATCGAAGCCCAGGCAAACAGTTGCACCTTAACGAGCGCCCCTGAATTGCGAACCGCAAACAAGCTGAGAAAGATCGCCGTCGGCTTTGTTCACAAGCTGCGTTCCGATCGGCTATCTCAGCACAGGGAGCTTATTGAAAAGACCGAGGTCCAACCAACAACTATACGGATCAGGCTAAATGCAGAAAGGCTGGCTGGATATCTTGGGACGAACCCTGAAGAACTATCGGTCAAACTCGTTGAGTTTGAGGTCCCTTGGACCTTCAGGAAACGTGGAGTTGAGAACAAGATCATTGTTGGCCATCCAGCGCCCGAGCCCGATCACGTCTTAATCCGTATGTTGGCAAAAGCTCACCGATGGGCCCAAGAGATGAGGGATGGCATATCCCTCAAAGCCATTGCGCAAAAGCAGGGTGTTACGCCCGGCTATATTCGGACCCGTTCCAGGTTGGCCTTCTTGTCCCCAAAAATACAGCAGGCCATTGTCAAAGGATCACTCCCACCTGAGTTCACCACGAACCGCATTTTGCAGATGAAAGTACCCCGAGATTGGAACCGTCAGCATACCTTGTTCGGGGTATAAAGCTTCCCTGTTAAAGTTTATTCGTTCCCTGATATGGCTTTGGAAATTCCCTGTTATTCAATTAACAGGGAATTGGCTTCTATCCCTTTGAAATTACGGCTCAAAACAGTCTCTAAACCCCCAATACAGGCAAAAACAGGCCCAAAAACAAACAAATTCCCTGTAAATTCCCTGTTAATCAGGGAATCACGGCTAAAGAGACTGGCCAAAAACGCCAACTGAGACGATCCGGAAAATACAGGATAACGTCAGCTCAGAACCAGTCTCTGGTTCCGTTGTGTTCGGCTAAGTCGCCGGAATATAAAACGAATTGCAGGGGAATAGATTGAGCAACGCAAAAGCGCGGGTAGTTGGCGGAGGGAGAGGGATTCGAACCCTCGATACGGTTTCCCGCATACACGCTTTCCAAGCGTGCGCCTTCAGCCACTCGGCCACCCCTCCGCACGTCGGCGCAACCTAGCGAAGGGCGCCACCGACTTCAAGCCGGACGTCATCTTCGATTAGAAGCCGCGATCACGGTGTTTTGGCTTTCTGGAAAACACCGGATCGGCGTAGTATGCGGGGATGAAAATCCCCTACTATTTCGGCTGGGTATTGTTGGCTGCCGGCTTTGCGTCGGCCTCCGCCGAAGTCTTGGTCAGGCCGCTGAAAGGCGCCAACCAAGTCATCGTCGCGGCGCAAGACCTTTGGTACGCCATTTGGCCTGGCGGTCTGCTGGTCTTCCAAATCCGGGTGGAAAGAATCTCCCCGGAGCTGTGGGACACGTGGGCGCTGGCCATCCTTTCCGTGCCGGCCTGGGCGCTGTTTGGTATTCCGGGTTTCCTTTGTGTCGGCTTGTTCCGGCCCCGGAAACCGAATGACTGGCGTGAACTGGAGGAAGCCCGCCGGTATGAACAACAATTGGCGCTCTACGACACCCTGGCCCAGGAGGCCAGATCCGAAGGCATTGAAGAGGATGGCAACGCGGACGGTTACGATAGACTACCCGACCACTCCGTCCTGGAAGCCTTTGAAGCCGCCGAAGAAGAACCCATCGGCGACGAAAGCACTTTCGATGAGATTGTCCGCGCCGCCGGGGTCGAACCGCGCGTCAAGCCGGTCGCGACGGCGCCGGAAGTGCGATTGGAAAACCTGTCCGGTAAAAACCCCCAAGGGCCAAGCGAACCGTCATCCTGACCATTTAATCGCGCCGGTCCGCCGCCGGATTATTCTTTCAGTTTTATTGAAATTCCGTTTTTTAGCGCTGGCAGAGGTTCCGCCGGCCCTTCAAGCTTGAAAGTAATATCCATTTTTTCGCCGGCCTTGGCTTTTTCAAGCAGATCCTTGAACGCGGCGGCGCTGGCGCCGACCAGCTTGACTGTGGTTTTCCACTTCCGGTCGGCGTTGGGTTCCGGCGGGGCCGGATCGACGGCGAGGCTGATCCCTTTAACCGAGGCGGAGGCCACCATTTTAGCCGCTTTCAATGCCGGGAAGCCCAACAGTGGGTGTGCCGGGAAGCTGAAAGTGGCCGAAAAACCGTCACCGGAAAGATCCGCCGGCTTGGCAGAGGCCGCAACTGAAATCTTGGTATCGTCCGGTTCCGCATAGAAGACGCCAGTGCCGGCAATTGCCGACAGGGCGTTCGGCAGGGCAACCCCCTCACGCAACTCAAACAACGTGAAGGCCAGTTTTCGACCCGATTCCATGAGACGGAAATGGTCGCCATGAGATGCTTTCTGAATTTCGAAAGCTGCCTTAAATCGTTTTGGGTTGACCGGGTCCGGGATCGGTGCCGTCTGGGATAAAACAGGTAATACGCCGGGCGGCAGCCCCTCGGGAGATATCCCAATTCGGGCATGCGCCGGGATTTTGCCGGACTGAAGATCGGTTTCCACAAAAAACTTGATGGTATTGCCGTTGATAGTGCCGAGGACCGGTGCCGGTTTCAAAACCAGTTTGGCCGTCGGGGCATCGGATTTGGCGCTGACCACACGAATGGGATAGGAGGATATAATGCCCTTCGAGATGACATCGAACGGCACCGCGCTAATACCCGATTTCACTTGGAATTTGCCTGGAATCCTCACTCTATAGACGTGGCGGGTCTGCCATTTGTTTGTCGACAGTTCTTCCGCGACGCCGGGAATACCGTTCAAGGCAAATGCCACGGGCCCGACCTCGAAGGGCACCTTGGTGGCAATATTCGTTCGCGTAATGGATTTCGATGTCTCGGTCCTGAGACCGGCTATTCGGACAACGAAGGTCAGGTCCTGTGTGCCATCAGTAATCCCATTTGGCGAAACATCCTGAACCTCAACGACAGATGGACGACGCGTTGTATTGACCGACGATCCACCGACACAGTTTCCACGTTTTCCTGCACCGCCCGGTGTGCGGCTGCCCTCCATGCTGAGGATGACGCTATCCGCGCCATTGCGGGTGACCACGTTCAACGCGATATTTCGGCGCATGGACAGGGTCTGGAATGCCGCGTTGTTCGACGAGAACAAATCATCCAAATGGAACCGAGCGGAGATACCTTCCATATCCGGAAGAACCCGAACCTGCCGGGCTTCGACACCGCCGAGACGGACCTCGGCGCTGCGCCAGATATTCGCTCCGCGTACGACAAAATCTATTTCCGCGACGCAGGCGGAGAAGTAAAAGGGCTCAACATGCTCAATCCGGGCTTGCTGCAAAATTCGGCCAAGCGTGTGTTTGGAAATCAAATTGGTGAAGGCATCCAAATCCGCCAGATTGCGGGGCAGCGGAATGGTGAATTGTTCCTGATGATAACCCTGCCCTTTTTCATCGCCAAGGCGGATGACCTGGCTTGTGTCGTGCCAGTTGCCGGTCCAGGCGGTTTCCAAGGTCACCCGGACGCGTGGCCACCATCCCGGCAAGGATACGTCGGTGGCGACCCGGTGCGACGAAACGGTATGAATCAGCTCAAGCGTATTGTCGGTTGGATTGATGCGCACGGGGGGGCCGAACACCCATCCCGATTGAGGCCCTTGGACGTCGCTGACATACAGTGGGTCTGATCCCTTGACGATCCGCTCAAGGGGGGATTTGCGATCAGCAAAACCGATGACCAGCGGTGCGCGCTCAAGGGCTTCCGTGTTGCCGGCGGCGGCCTTAATGTACGAGGCACCGAGCTGCGCCGAGGCGCCTGCCGTCGGTAGACTGGCGGCCAAGGCCAGAGCGATCTCCAAGGAATTCGCACTGCGCGCAATGGTCGAAACTCGTTGCGCCCGTTCGATGGGGATCGTCGCATAAGCGTAAGCATCACCAAGCGCCACACTTTTCGCGTCGGTGCGCTGCCGGTGCAGGGTCGCGACGCTTGATGTCCGGTCATAGTGGGTTGTTAACTTGGTCTCACCGGCGATCCCCGAAGCGTTCTTGTGACGCGTCTGTTCTGCCTTGGAGAGGCCTTCGACAAGTTCGTTGCCCGGCAGATCCCTGGATATGAAGCCCTGAAATTCCGACGGCACCGCGGCATCCGTGAAAAGCTTCTCACCGAAGTCGATGGACGCCACCTTGAGCGCCGCGGCGGCGCCCGCCAGGCCGAATTTTTCACACCCTTTAATGCCATCGTAGTCAGCGAACACGCTAAGCGCGGCGCTCAGGAAAGGCAGGGCATTAGCCGGAAATTCGTTGCGCATGGGAAACACGTAGGCGGACAATTTCCCGGAAATGTTCGCTTTATTGGTGTCCGTGGCTGGCGGAACAGCGACCAATAGCGGCGACGTACCTGTCTTGCTGCACGTTGCGCCTATTCGGAGTTCCACGATGTCAAAGAGTTTTGCCGCCGCCAAACGTGCGTATCTGCCGTTGTGGGTGCGGCGGCGCGGCGCCGGCAGTTCCGGGTTCATGCGCAGCGTCAAATGAGACAACCAATCACGATACAAATCCGCGATGTCCTGTGAGCTTAAATAAGGTGGCAAATAGGTCAGGCGGGCGACACCAAATTTGTCTTTGTGGCGTCCGGGCATAACGGTGGCAAGAAACTGCAGGCGGTAAAGAGAATTGCCGGCGAAGTCATGCAGGTCGTCTAGATTAACCTCTGATAAGGCTTGCCGTAATTCTGCCCGGAATGACTGCAGATCGCGGAACTGTTCAAGTGGGGTTGCGGGGACATTGGTACGCTTGGTGCCGCCATCGACGTTGCGGTTGGTCAATTCCATTTGTAGGCCGGGATCGGAAGCAGCCGGGCCGCGCAGCCGGGCCACACCTTCTTTCGCACGCTCCCGAATGGCGTCGGTCGATGGCAGTGTCGGGGCCGTCGCGGTCGCCGGCGCCGGGACTGTTCCTTTTTCTATGCCATCCGGCGGTGGTGGTTCGACAGTGGCGCCGTCTTTGACTTTCTCGATATCTTGAGTGTTCTGGGCGTTGGCCAAGGCCTCGCTGCGCCGGGCCTGGGCGCCCTTTGTCGGATTAACAGCAGCGCGAAAATCGACGGCCAAGGAAGCGTAATTGACCAGATCGCGGACCAGGCCCGGTTCGAAGGAAAAGTCGAAATTATCAATTCCGAATTTGGCGCTTCTGGTCAGCAGGGTCTGGATTAACTCAGCCTCACGACGCCGATCATTGACCAACGATTCACGACTGTAGATTTGTGGGTCGCTGACTGTGATCGCAGCCGCATGTTGCGGGCCGTCTTCATTGAAATGGTGAATCTGAAGGGCGAAAGGATTGTCACCGATGCCTTCGCAACCGGACAGGCCGACAGCGGTAGCGGCCATCAAACCGAACCTCAAAGCGAGTGATTTGATTGCCTTCGGAAACGCATGATTTTTCCGACTTCCCCGCATTATCAACACGACGCTTCTCCCCAAATATGGACTTTCCTAATACAAACATATTATATTTCTATTTAAAATAGTAATAAAAAATAAATGATTCTCGTTACAAGAATACAGATCGGTTTCTTGCACGAATGATCGTCTTGATTTTCGAAATGAAGAGGCGGAATAGAAGTTGAGTTATTCGCTGGTCTTCAGCGCCGCCAGGAAGGCCGATTGAGGAATCTCGACGCTGCCGAACTGGCGCATCTTCTTTTTGCCCTTCTTCTGCTTTTCGAGCAGCTTCTTCTTGCGCGTGATGTCGCCGCCGTAGCATTTGGCGGTGACGTCCTTGCGCATGGCACTGACCGTGCTCCGGGCGATGACCTTGCCGCCAATGGCCGCCTGCACGGCAATCTTGAACAGTTGGCGCGGGATCAGGTCTTTCAATTTTTCACAGATCGCCCGGCCGCGGCTTTCCGAATGGCTTTCGTGAACAATAAAAGACAGCGCGTCGACGGGCTCTGCGTTGACCAAGATCGACACCTTGACCAGGTCGCTTTCGGCATAGTCCAACAGTTCATAATCGAAGCTGGCATAACCGCGCGACACGGACTTCAGGCGGTCGTAAAAATCAAACACCACTTCGTTCAGGGGCAGGCGGTAAACGGCCATGGCCCGGTTGCCCACATAGGTCAGTTCCATCTGCTGGCCGCGCCGGTCTTCGCACAGCTGCAGCACGGAGCCCAGAAATTCATCGGGCACCATGACGGTGGCTTTGATCCAGGGCTCTTCGATAAAATTGATGGCGGTCGGGTCGGGCATGTCAACCGGGTTGTGCAGTTCCTTGATGGTGCCGTCGCTTTGATGGACCCGGTAGACAACGCTGGGCGCCGTGGTGATCAGGTCCAGATCAAATTCGCGCTCCAGGCGTTCCTGGATGATCTCCAAATGCAGCAGGCCCAGGAATCCGCACCGGAAGCCAAGTCCCAGCGCGGCCGAGGACTCGGCCTCAAAATGGAAACTGGCGTCGTTCAAGTGCAGCTTGTCCAGGCTATCGCGCAGGTCTTCGAATTGGCCCGTGTCGACCGGGAACAGGCCGCAAAAGACCACTGGCACGGACGGCACAAAACCGGCCAGCGGCGCGCTTGCCGGTTTGCGGTCATCGGTGATGGTATCGCCGACCGAGGTATCGGCGACGGTCTTGATGGCGGCGGTGATGAAGCCGACCTCACCGGGGCCCAGTTGGTCGGTCATCACGGTCTTCGGCGTGAAATGGCCGACCCGTTCGACCTGATGGGTCGCACCGGTAGCCATCATGCGCACCTTCATGCCCTTTTTCAGATAACCATCCTGGACCCGTACAAGGATCATCACGCCAAGATAAGGGTCGTACCAGCTGTCCACCAAAAGCGCCGCCAAGGTCGCGCCGGCGTCGCCTTGCGGTGCTGGTAGGCGCTCGACCAGGGCCTCGAGCACGGTTTCAACGCCCTGGCCGGTCTTCGCCGAGATTTCCAGCGCGTCCGTGGTGTCAATACCGACCACCTCTTCGATTTGTTCCTTGATGCGCGCCGGTTCGGCGGCCGGCAGGTCGATCTTATTCAACACGGGGATAATCTCATGGTTCGCATTGATGGCCAGATAGACGTTGGCCAGGGTCTGTGCTTCGACGCCTTGGGTCGCGTCAACGACCAATAGCGAGCCTTCGCAGGCCGCCAAGGAGCGGCTGACCTCGTAAGTAAAGTCCACATGGCCCGGCGTATCCATGAGGTTGAGGACGTAGGTCTCACCATCCTTGGCCTTGTATTCCAGGCGCACCGTCTGGGCCTTGATGGTGATGCCTCGCTCACGCTCGATATCCATGGAATCGAGGACTTGTTCTTTCATCTCGCGGTCCGCGAGGCCGCCGCAGAATTGAATCATGCGGTCGGCCAGGGTCGACTTGCCATGGTCGATATGGGCAATGATCGCGAAGTTGCGGATGTGGCTGAGGTCGGTGTTCATGACGGCAGGGATGTAGCACCCCCGCGAGGCATGCTCAAGGTGTTGCGGTTCGGCGCTGGGCGCGGGTCCGCTCGACGCTGTTCGCATACTTGGAAAAGGAAACGTGTTCCAGCTCCATGGCCGCCGTCGCATCCAATAGCCAACCCGGAACCGCGACGTTGTATTTGATCTCAATAACCGCCCGGGTCGGCGCCTCGATGGGCACAAAAGCCTCGGGTGCCGGGCTCAAGGTACAGACCTCGGTGCATTCCATGCGGCGGTCGATGGTGATCCGCAATCCCGGCTGGATGGTGCAGCCGTACGCGGTCCGGTGATAACGCACACCGACGACCGGGTGCAGGTCCATGCGCCGCGCCAGGGCGGCGAACTTGTTCATCACCGGGCAATCCGTCGCATCCATGGAATCAAGCACCGCATCGCCGTCCAGAAGCCGTGCCGCTTGATTTTCGGCCAGGGCGACCCGCTGCTTGGAAACGAAGTGCTGATCGCGGTGCTTGAATTCCAGAAAGATCGCCTCGGGCGGCCCGTTGCGAAGGCTTCGATAAGAGCGCAGGCGCGGTTTCATGCGGGTCGCCAGGCCCTCGATTTTCTCCCTGTAAAAAGTCATCTGGGGGCTGTCGAAATAGATCGAATGGTTGATGTAGCCGCGGCCTTGGTCGTGGGCGTCCGGCGTCAATACGTCGCCAAGGCGCCGCATCAGCTGTTCCACCTGTTCCAGACTGACCAGATATTTGATCTCGCGCCGATCCTGAACAAACGAACCCGTCATGGACGGTCCGCCGCAAATTCGATGACGTGCCCCGCACCCTCGCGCGTTGCGGGTACCGCCTGGCCGATGAATTCGGCGCGGCTGCCGACAGTTGTGCGGAGATCAAGGTGGTTGGCGTCAAAGACCGTGTCGCGGACCCGAGCGCTGCCGGGGCCGCCGTAGCGCCAGTTCTTGGCCGCCAGATCGATGCCGATGTCGTTATCTCGCAAGGTGACCTCTTTAAGCGTCGCCCGGCTGGCATCCTTGACCGCGATAGCGATGGGCGCGGCGCTTATGCGGGCTGTCCGCAGATCAACACGGCTGCGCTCACCCACCGACAAGCCCTTGTCCCCAACATGGTGGATTGTCAGTTGCGTCGCCGTAACCCGGCTGTCCATGAAGTCGATGCCGTCGTTACCCGCCTGATCTACGTCCAATCCGGAAATGGTTCCGTTGGCGTAATCCAGATCGATGCAATCGGCGAAGCAATCGTGCAGGGTCACGCGGCGAATATCGAAGGTGGCGTTGACCAAATGCAGCGAATCGTCGCCGGCTTCATTCTCAGCCAGCGTGCTGTCGGCAATCACCAACCCATCGGCGTGATGAACGGAAACCATGCCCGAATACATGACATGGCCGTGCCGGGCCGTCGAGCCGCCGCGGATACGGGCGTGGCGGATTATCGAATTTTCCGCCGCCGGCCCCTGGATTGCCAGAACACCCCAGGCCTTGCCGGGATCGGCACGCTTGATGACAACCGGCCGGTCGGCGTGGCCGTCCACATGCAACGGTCCCTTGGCGATGATCGATACCCCAGCGGCCAACTTAACGGTCGTCCCCGCCGCGATGCGCAAGGTTTGGCCTGGCAGGGTCACCAGGTTTTGGGTCAACGCCAGGCGGCCCGGCCCAAGCACTAGATCATCGGCTGTCTCCGGAGGGAACCGCCAGGCGTGCACCGACTGGTTGGTGTAAATTATGCTATCCGCATCAAGTCGCGCGATGTTCGTGACGGTCGGACGGACAGGTTTATCCGTGACGGCGTTTCGAAACGCGTCAATCAGATGGTCAACCGTGTTGGCGGGCACCGCCAGCAGGTAGCGTTGTGGCCCGGGCACCAGCGCATGTTCCGGAACCCGACGAAACACCCTGAGCGACCGTCGCAGGTTTCCCGTGATCTCGCGCAAACCGGGATGAAGCAAAATGGGTTTGGCAATCCGTGACGTCGGCCTGCCGCCGAATTTCCGGTCGCTAAGAACCGGACCGCCCAGCAATGACGGATCGAAACGTACCGCCGCATGACCGTCCACAGTGACCTCCACGAGACGCCGGCCATCGGTGCCGCGTGCCGCGATGCGAAGCGACACGGATGTGTTCTCCAAAGCCGACAACAAGAAGGCGTTGCGGCCCTTAATCCACTCATAAAGATCGCGTTTTGCTGCCGCGTATTGGCGGTTGGCAAAAGGCAGCCGGTAGGGCTCCAGGTAGTCGCGGTCCAGGGCGCCCTTGCGCCGGTCGGCCCGCGCGTCGGCGTTGATGCGCTGGAAATAACCGGCCAATATGCGGCCTTGCGCGATGACGGACCCGTGACCGTTCAGGGCTTCGTACAAAAGCACGTTGCGGCGGTGGGCCAAGCGCGGATCGCGCAGGGCGGCGTCGCGCAGCGGCGTGATCAATTCGTTGAGGGGCACGCGGGTATCGGCTTGTGGCGGTCCGTGAAAACGATCCGGGCCACTGGGATAGAGCAGCATGCCGTGCCCGTTGATGTCGGTGACCCAGGGTTCGATCAAGCCGGCTGCCGGATCGAAATAGAACAGGTGATTGTGGAACGCGTCCGCATGGGTGCCGGAAACCAGGCTCATGAGAGCCGCGAACCGGGCGTATTTCTCGAACGACAAGGCGCCCCAAAGGGTTGCGAAGCGGGCCGGATCATTGGGCCGGTAGATGGCCTCGATCATGCTCTGCAGCGGATTCGCATGTTTGAGAACCGCCGTATCACCGCGCAACCGGAAGTCTGCTGCCCGCCAACGCGGCTTCAGGTCATAGGCTTCGAAGATCGGCCCCGGCAGGCGGCGGCGCAGACGCAACAGGCTTTCGTCCTCGCGGGTTGTTTGGTGATAAACGCCACGAAACTGGCCGTTGATGAACAGTCGTGTGAAATCGGTCCGGTGGGTCAGCAGACCTAGGCGCCGGGCCAGTTCCTCGCCCAGGGGATTGGCAACCATGGGCCGGTCTTCGGGATTGACCAGATTGATATGGCGCTGCAGGTCCAAAGGCGCGGATTTAGGCAATTTCAGGCGCAGCGACGGCTTCGCCTTGTCCCAGTGCCAGTGGCCGCGGCCGCGCAGGCGGTAGTTGATCTTGCGCCAAACGCCGTCCGGATAGAGTAGGCGGGCCTTATAGTATTTGGCCTTGGCGGAATGCGGCAGGTCGGCGGTCATGGTTTCCAGAGAGCCGTCCTCAACGCGCAGGTGCACGGCCGGCAGGGGCGAGGCTTGCGGCATCGGTGCGGCGTCGAAGGCAACGGCCAGCGTGTTGGCCATGACTTTCAGTCCGTCGTAGGTGCTGGCCAGGGCGATGGCGACGGGCAGGGTGGCCGGCTGGGCGTTCCAATCCTTGGTCAGGACCAGCCGGCCGAAGTAGGCGTAACTGTTGATGAACAGGGCGGCGCAGACGATGAGCGGCGCGTAAATCAGGATCAGGCGGGCCGAACGGCCGCCCCGCAAGGCCCTTCGCCGCTTAGACATTGATGTTACCTTCGCCGACCAAAAGGCTGACGGCGATATCGTCGGAGACGCCGCCGATGTGGCTGACCAACGACTCGTAGGCGGTGCCGCGCGGTAACCTAACCTCATAAATGAAATCGTTGAACACGGCCTCGCCGGCCAGTTTGTCGATGGATACGACGTCGAAATGATTGGCTGCATCGGCCAGCGCGGCCTCAACCGCGTCGCGGTCGGCTGGCCGCATGCGCAGGCGCAGGACATAGCTGTGCTCGGTGATCTCGCCGAACCGGAAATGGTGCATGGCGACGGCGACGGCGGCGGTGAAGGCCGTGAAGATCACCGCCAACAGATAAAATTTGGTGCCGGTCGCCATGCCGATGGCCATGGCCATGAAAATAAAAGCCACATCGCGCGAATCCTTGACCGGGTTGCGGAATCGGATGATCGACATGGCGCCGACCAGGGCGAAGGCGCGGGCGATGTTGGAGCCGATAATCAACATGATCAGGGAAATGGTGATGGCAACGAAAACCAGGGTCTGCACGTAGGATCGGGAATAGGTGTGGCCTTCGTGTGTCATGCAGTAAATCCGCGCCAGCACGGCGCTGAGGATCGCCGACAGGCCGAGCGCCAGAACCAGTTCCCAAAGGGTGATGGTTGGCAAAACGGAGATTTGGCGGAGCGATTCGTCGATGAGTTTGTCCATGCGGCCATCATCTCATGGCCGGTGCCGGGCTTTCAATGCCTGCCTAGAAGACCAGCGGCGCAACACCGATGACCATATCGTGCAGGCTGAACAACACGGCATAGAGCGCCAGCCCCAAGCCCGGACGCATGAGACCCATCTGAGCCAGAGCCGCCGGCCAAGGCGTTTGGCGGACCTCGGCATGCATTTGCCGCCAGGCCTCGTTGCCCAAGGCGCGGCGGCGTTTCGCGTCCAGGCTCATGGGGCCGCTTAGGCCAAGCACGCTCAGCAACCCGAAAAGGATAAGCCCTGCCGCGTCACCGTTGATGGGGATATGCGACGCCGACCAGAGCACCAGGCCCCAGATGGCTGGGTGACGGGTGATCGCGACGATGCCGGGATTTGATGCATCGAAACCGACCGCCCCGGCGCCTAAGGAAAACGGATTGCGGCTGGTCAGGCCGGCGGCAATGAGCACGCAGGCGATGGGCATGACCGCGACAGGCAGCCACCGCAATTCGGGCAGATACGGCCACAGTTCGACATAGGGCGCCTGCGCGTAGGCAAGGCCCAGCCAGACAACAAGGCCAAGGCTGACCACGGAGAACAAGGCGACATACAGACGCTCGCCGATCCGCGCCACCAGGGCGGCGCGCCAGGGCCGGACGGCGGCCAGGCCATGCGAGATCAGAAATATGGCGGTGGCCAGCAGCAGGTCTGCCATGGGAGGTATGATTGTCGGGGGCTTACTCGGCGCGCGGGCCGGTCATGCGGGCGAAGTCCTGGCGCCGCGTCTCAAGCCCGCGCAGGTATTCGTCGCGCTGGAAAACATGGCCGCAGACCATGCAGTTGACCGTGCCGGCCGGCAGTCCATCGGTATCGAACCCGCCGTGCATGGTGTTCTGGCTTTCGCTGCAGACTGCGCAGGTGACGGGCAGAAGGTTTTTTGGTTTGTTCGCGTCGGCCAAGTCCGGCTCCTTTGACTATTGCGTCATTATGCGTTGCCGCGGATTCCGCAGCAAATTGTTTTGAACAGCGGCCTTAGGTGAGCGCCAAAGTCATATGCGGAATTCGTCGCCCGGGGATCGAACCTGACGGCGCCGCGCCGACAACCGTGAAGCCCATGGCCTCATAGAACGGCACGGCGCCGGGGTCGGCATCCAGGTGCAGTTCCTGCAAACCCTGGGCAATGGCGTAGTTGCTGAGGGTGCGCCAAAGCATTTGTCCGACGCCTTGGCGTTGCCGGTCCGGGTCAATAAAAAACGCATGAACTTCGGCGCGTCGCCCGTCCGGGTCCGAGTACAGGGCTGCGCATCCTGACAGGGCGTCAGCCTCCGCGACCCAATAGGCACTGTTAAGAATGTCCTCGGCGGTAATTGTCAGTTCATCGCGGCACGCCGCCATGAAGGCGTCGTCATAACCGTTTGAGCGTTTCGAACGGATACAGAGTTCCGTCAATTGATCGGCCTCTTCGGGCCGGGCGCGGCGAATGCGCATTTCCATCCGGCATATCCGTCCTAAAGCGCCGGGTCATCCAGGCTGTTCTGGCGGCACGCCGCGACCACCGTATTGCGCAGCAGGCACGCGATGGTCATCGGTCCGACGCCGCCGGGCACCGGGGTGATCGCGCCGGCCACGGCGGCGGCTTCCGCGTAGGCCACGTCGCCGACCAGTCGGGTCTTGCCCTCGCCCTTCTCGGGTGCCGGGATGCGGTTGATGCCGACATCGATGACCGTCGCGCCGGGCTTCACCCAATCTCCGCGGATCATTTCCGGACGGCCGACGGCGGCAACCAGGATATCGGCCTCGCGGCAGCGTTGTTCCAGATCCTTGGTCCTGGAATGGCAGATGCTGACCGTGCAGCTTTCGGCCAGCAACAGCGCCGCCATGGGTTTGCCGACGATGTTCGAGCGCCCGACAATGACGGCACGCTGGCCGGACAAATCACCGATCCGGTCCTTCAGCATCATCAAACAGCCATAGGGCGTGCACGGCACCAGGGCGTCGCCGCCGGTCCATAGGCGCCCGACGTTTTCGACGTGGAAGCCATCGACGTCCTTTTCCACGTTGATGGCGGCCAAGACTTTCTGGTCGTCAATCTGATCGGGCAGCGGTAATTGCACCAAGATGCCGTGAACCGCCGGATCATTGTTGAGGGTTTCGATGAGCGCCAGCAAGTCGGCCTCCGGCGTGTCGATCGCAAGCTGGTGCTTGATCGAATGCATGCCCGCTTCCTCGGTCTGAGCGGCCTTGTTGCGGACGTAGACGGCGGACGCCGGATCTTCGCCGACCAGCACCACGGCCAAGCCCGGTGTGACATCATGGTCGGCCTTGAGGCGCGTTACTTCGGCGCCGACCCGGGCGCGCAGGCTTTCGGCGAAGGCCTTGCCGTCAATTCGATTGTCTTCGGACATCTCGGTCAATCTCCCGCTCAATCTTTCTCATGGCTACGCAGCCATTTTTTTATCATCGCCTCGGTTTCCGATGGTTCGCCGGCGACCAGGACTGTCTTGTTACGGTCCTTCATCCCGCTGATCAAGGTCAGCCGTTGCATGCCCACCCCCCAGGTTTTCGATAGCAGTTTCAACAGCGCCTTATTGGCCTTGCCATTTTCAGGGACAGCGGTGACCGAGGCCTTCACGAACGCTGCGTCGGCCGCGTCGGTGAAGACCGTGCCAAGCGCATTGCGACGGCCCTTCGGCGTCAATCGTAGGCGGACATGGACACCGTCTTTGGATCGTGAATAGGGAGCAGTCAGGTCAGCCAAGATTGCGGTAAAGCTCGACGACGACGCCTTTGACGAAGATCAGGCCGAGGATCAGAATCAGCGGCGAGACATCCAGGCCACCCAGGTTCGGCAGCTTGCGGCGGATCGGACCGAGCACCGGTTCCGTTGCCCGGTGGCAGAAATCACCGACCATGTAGACGAACTTATTCGACGTGTTGATGACGTTGAAGGCGACCAGCCAGCTGAGAACGACGCCGATGACAACGATCCACATATAGAGTTCGATGACTATCAGGACGACTTGCAGAAAAGGGCCGAGAATGACTTCCATGGGGGCGCCGCTGGTTTGTTGCTCCGAAGGCTAAACCTAGTCGCGCCGGATGGCGGGCGCAAGGGGCGGCAATTTCTTGACAGGGCGGACCGCCGGAACCATTATCCGCCCCGCTTTCCCGGCCCGTGCGGCCGGAGGGCATGTGTTGATGGACGGGGCCGTAGCTCAGTTGGGAGAGCGCTACGTTCGCAACGTAGAGGTCAGGGGTTCGATTCCCCTCGGCTCCACCATCAAACGAATAAAATCGCTCCAGGGGAGCGATTTTTTCGTTTGATCCCCCGGAGGGGTTATGCCGTTTTAGCCGCGGCCGACGTGATGCCCGTAGTGGAGCGATTTTTTTGTTTGGTTCCCCGCAGAGGGGCAGCCGTCCCTTTCCATGCCCCCAAACTCCGACCCTCAGGGTGGGGGGGGATGGAAAGGGACGCTGTCACGGCATATTGCGGTGTTGTGCAGAGATCTCCCGTGAGCATTGCGATGCACCATGGCGAGGCACTAGTGCCCAACCAAATGCCGTTATTGCCTGATTATCTTAGCGTTTGGGCACCGGGCCGGTCGAGCCACGGACGACGAGTTCGGTTGGCAGCTCAATGTGAGGCGGGTCGCCTTCCGGCGGTTCCCGCTCAATCAAGTATTGGGCGGTCAATCGGCCCATTTCCTCCAAGGGCGCGTGGATCGTCGTCAGGCCGGGAGGAATCTCTTTGACCAAATCGAGATCGTCGAAACCAATGATTGATATATCCGCCGGCACATTCAGCCGCGAGGCCGAGGCCTCAAAGAGCGCGCCAATAGCCAGCACATCATTGCCACAGAGCACCGCAGTCGGGCGTTCCGGCAATGCCATCAATTGGCGCAAGGCTTCCCGGCCGGCCGCCACCTCGTATCGGCTTTCCAGAAGATATTCCGGCGACAATCGCAAACCTTTTGCCTTTAGTGCAGCTCTCGTGCCGGCGATTCGTTCGGAAGCCCGGTCATTGGCTTCGGAAATGCCGCCAATCATTGCAATTGATCGATGACCGAGATCGTGGAGATAATTCACTGCCTTTTCCATGGCACGATAATTGTCGAAGCCGATGGTCGGATGCTGCGACTTCGGATGATGAATGTAAGTGTTCACGTAACGGATGCCACGCCGCTGGAGGAGTGCATATGCCGCTTTGTCCCGCATTTCGCCGGTCAACAACAAGCCATCGACGCCACGAACTATCAGCGTTTCAATCTGGTCGCGTTCGCGTGTGGGATCATAGCCGGAACTGGCCAGAAGCAGTGTTTGGCCGGCCAATGAGAGTTCTTTTTGTAACGTTTCGATGAAGGTTGCGAAAATCGCGTTGTCCAGCGTCGGGACGATCGCGCCGATGGTATTGCTGCGTTGCGATGCCAACGCCCTGGCCGCCCCATGCGGCGAATACCCAATATCCGAGATTGCCGCCTGCACGCGCTCGCGCAGTGCCCCGCGCACCCGTTCCGGGGCGCTTAGACAGCGCGAGACCGTCGCCGTCGATACATTGGCGAGGCTTGCAACATCCTTGAGGGTCGGGTGCCGTTTGGTCATTAAAATGCAAGCGCTTTCAATATGTTATGTGCAAATTTCCACCTGACAAGAGTGTCGAAATTATAACCAATTATTTTTATTAATCAAAATCTAATTCCATATTGTAATTGATGCCGCCAATTCATATTGACGTAAGAAAATTATTGCGTTATATTCCAAAATGTAAGCGCTTACATTATTAATCGCCTTGGATATTTTTGAATTGTGGGAGGGTGAAATATGTACATGACAATAGCAGTGACGTTATTCGCCGCATATTTTCTGAACGTATTTTTGGGCGCGGTAACTGGCGCACCAATTTTAAGCGACATCCTCGAACTGCTGGTACTGGTGGTTTCGACACTATTTTTCGTCGTGGCAATCCTAAAACTTGAGGCCAAAGCGCAGAACGACGTGAGTGAAACACCTTAAATCAGGGAGAAACAGGTTTTGAAAAATGATATAAAATCCGCGGAGCGGCGTAATTTTCTAAAATTGACCGGCAAGGGCGCGTTCACAACGGCAATGGTCGCCGGCGCAGCTGGAACCTTGTGGTCCGATGAGGCTGTCGCGCAAACAGCAAAAGAAGAGAGAGATCGCAAGGCCGCGGCGAAACACACCATGACGATCGCGACCGCCTACGTGCTGGGCGCATCGCGCAGCTATCCGATTATGCAGTTGGATCTGAAAGAAAATATCCAGAACGCAACAAGCGGCAAAGTGTATGTGAAGCTGGCCCCGGGCGGGCAGCTTGGCGCCGGCGGCGCGTTGGTCCAGAAAGTTCAGGGCGGCACAATCCAGGCGGCGCAGCATTCGCTGTCGAATTTCGCCGCGTTTGCGCCGGCCGCTGACCTCATCAACATGCCGTATTTTTGTGGCTCCAACCAGCGGTTCACCAACCTCGTGCACTCCAATGCGTGGAAAAGCGATGTCGAATCGAAAGTCGAGGCCCGTGGTTTCAAGGCGCTTTTCTATGTCGTTATTGACCCGCGCGTCGTCGCAATTCGGAAAGGCGGCGCCGGTGCCGTGACTACGCCCAGCAACCTGAAAGGCGTGAAGTTCCGCGTCCCGGGTTCGAAAATGCTGCAACAGTACTACAAGATGGTCGGCGCCAATCCGACGCCTGTGGCCTGGGGTGAAACGCCGTCAGCCATCAAACAAGGTGTCGCGGATGCCCTCGACCCGTCCGTCGGCGCGCTGTATGTGTTTGGCTTCAAAGACATTCTGAGCCATGTGACCTTCACGCAAGCCGTGCCGGACAGCCAGGTATTTTCGTGCAATCTGGAATGGTTCAATTCAATGCCGAAAGATGTCCAGGAAGGCATCAGCGTTGCGTCGGAGATCACCGGCCATCAGAACCTGGCGAAGGTGCCCTCTGCGCGTAACTACGCCATGGCAGAGCTTCGCAAATCGGGTGTTCAATTCCATTCACTTTCGGATAGCCAGCTGGCTGAATGGAAGGCCGCCGGCGGTTACCAGCGCAGCGAATGGGACGGCTTCAAGAAGGAACTGGCCGGTTCCATGGATGCTTTCCACAAGCTTGAGGAAGGCGCGAACACGCAAGGGCGCTTCTACGTTCACGACGCCTAAGTATGAGGTGCCGCCGGCCATGATGGGTCGGCGGCATCGTCCTTCTGATTGTTTTCCCCAAGTATTTGCCATGCGGCGCATTCCAGGACCGCAGGGCGACGTTCGGTGAAAGTGAGCTTCGTGATGGCGCGGTTTCTATCCATTCTCAATAAGAATGCTGAGCGTTGGGCTTTGCTATTCTTCTACGCACTTTTGGTCTCAACCATGTTTATTGAGGTCATCAGGCGCGAGGTTTTTTCTTATTCCTCAATCTGGGGCGAAGAAATCGTCCGTTATGCCTTCATTTACCTAGCGTGGATTGGTGCCGCTTCCGCCGTGCGTGAGAGAGCACACATCCGCATTGACGTTGTCATGCACTATCTGTCTCGACGCAATAAAACGCTTTTGTACATTTTCGGTGACCTGGTGATGGCCGGCGTCGCTGTGATCGCGCTCTATTGGTCTTTCGAAACCGTCGCTGTGTCTTGGAAATTTGGTTCCGTCAGCCACGGCCTGCGTGTGTCGATGGTTTGGTTCCTGGCGGCCGTGCCCATTGGGTTCTCCATCATGCTTGTGCGCCTACTCCAGTCGCTGCATCGCGACGTTAACGCCCTTCGGACAGGCACGCCTGTTTACGAAGGCGACAAACTTTTTGATTGAGGCTGGTCATGTTATTTCAAGCTCTCCAGGAACAAACCGTTGTCCTTGGGTGGGATTTTTTCATCCCAGTCATTCTATTTGCCGTGCTTTGCATGCTTGCCGTTCCCGTTTGGGCTTCGATTGGCACGTCGGCAATCGCCATGCTGTTGCTGTCAGGTGCCCTGCCGCTATCGTTGGTCGGCGAATCGCTTTTTGATGGCATTGACGCCTTCGCGTTAACGGCCGTTCCGTTGTTCATTCTGACTGGCGATGTTTTGGTCCGATCCGGCCTCAGTCGAAAGTTCCTGAATGTAGCCGAAGCGCTCACATGCTGGACGAAAGGCGGCTTCGGGTCCGCGACAGTTCTCGTCTGCGGCATGTTTTCGGCGATCTCTGGCTCGGATGCGGCTGGTGCCGCGGCCGTCGGGCGCATGACGATTGATCGTTTGGTCGAGTCCGGTTACCCCAGGCCCTATGCCTGCGCTTTGGTGGCGTCGGGTGCCTGTACGGGTGTCCTGATCCCGCCGTCGATCGCCTACATCATCATCGGCTTGGTATTGGGTATTTCGGCCTCGACGCTGTTTATGGCGGCACTCATCCCCGGTGTCGCCATTCTGGTCGCAATTTTGATCACCAATTTAGTCATGAACCGCATTTACTCATACGAAGGCGGCGGTCTCATGAGCGTCGGCGAATGGGCAAGGAATCTGTCGGCCGTGGTGGCGGACGGATGGTATGCCTTTCTTGTACCGGGCATTATTTTCTACGGCATTTTCTCCGGCCGCCTGACGCCGACGGAAGCCGGGGCGACGGCCGTCGTCGTGACGATTATTCTGGGCTTTATCCTGAAGACCCTGAAGTTTTCGGACTTCCCGGCAATGCTCGTCAGTTCCGCGAAGGTGAACGGCGTCATTCTGCCGATCATTGCGTTCTCGCTGCCTCTCGCCCAGGCGCTTGCGATCATGGGCGTGCCGCAGGGGTTTGTCGCATCGGTGTCGTCACTGACCGATGATCCGTATCTGCTGACGCTACTCATGATCGGCATTTTGATCGCCGCCGGCTGCGTGATGGAGACGACGCCGAATATCGTCATCATGGCGCCGATTTTAAAACCCCTCGCGGATTCCATCGGCATGCATGAAATTCAGTTCTGCATCATGATGATCACCGCACTGGGTGTTGGATTCATCACGCCGCCGTTGGGGCTCAACCTGTTTGTCGTGTCCGGTATAACGGGCGAGTCGGTTCTCCGAATAGCCTCGCGTGTCGGACCCTTCGTGTTCTTTATGCTCGTCGTCACATTGCTTATCGGTTTCTTCCCGGAGATATCGCTTTCAATGCTTCCCGATAATCTGAGATAGGACCGTTACATGCCGCGCAATTACCTGAAGAAAGCGACCTTAACGGCAAAATCCGACGCAACGGATGTGCATGCGACCGTCGTGGAAATGTTAAATGAGATTGAAGCCGGTGGTGATCAGTCAGCGTTGGCTTACGCCGCAAAACTCGACAAATACGACGGACCCGTCGTGCTGGACGAGGAAGCAATTGCGGCGGCGACGGCGAAGGTGTCACCGAGGCTTCGCGATGACATCGCCTTTGCCCATGACAATGTTCGTCGATTTGCCGAAACCCAAAAGGACACGCTGCAGAACGTCGAACTTGAAGTGGTGCCGGGATTGATTGCCGGGCAAAAGGCGATACCGTGTCAGGCCGCGGGCTGCTATGTGCCGGGCGGCCGCTACAGTCACATCGCCAGCGCTATCATGACGGTCACGACGGCCGATGTCGCCGGATGCAAAAACATCGTCGCGTGTTCGCCGCCCCGCCCCGATGAAGGCATCGCCCCCGCCATCATATATACGGCGCACCTGTGCGGCGCGCACAAGATATTGGCGATGGGCGGCGTTCAGGGTGTCGCGGCGATGACATTCGGTCTGTTTGGATTGCCGAAAGCGGACATCCTTGTCGGTCCCGGAAATCAGTATGTGGCCGAGGCGAAGCGCATTCTATTTGGCCGCGTCGGCATCGACATGATCGCCGGGCCGACCGACAGCCTGATCCTGGCGGATGCTTCCGCTGATCCCTTTATGGTTGCCACCGATCTGGTTGGACAAGCCGAGCATGGATACAATTCGCCGGTCTGGCTTGTCACGGACGATCAACCGCTGGCCGAAGAGGTGATGAAAATCGTCCCCAACCTGATCGATGATCTGCCCCAATTGAACCGGGACAACGCGGCCGCCGCGTGGCGCGACTACGCCGAGGTTATCGTCTGCGACAATCGCGAAGAGATGGCCTCGACATCGGACGAGTATGCGCCCGAGCACTTGACTGTCCAAGCTGAAGATCTCGATTGGTGGCTGGGCCGGCTGGAATGCTACGGATCACTTTTCCTCGGCGAAGAGACCACGGTTGCCTTTGGTGACAAGGCATCGGGCACCAACCATGTGCTGCCGACGTCCCAGTCGGCAAAGTACACGGGCGGGCTTTCCGTCCACAAATATATGAAAATTGTCACGTGGCAACGCGCGACACGGGAAGGCGCAAAACCGGTCGCCGAGGCCACCGCGCGCATATCACGCCTCGAAGGCATGGAAGGCCATGCACGAACAGCCGATGCGCGGCTCCACAAGTATTTTCCCGACGAGACCTTCACGCTTCAACCGTGAACCTCCCGCTCCCTTCGCGATTCTTCTCCCAATATCTCCTCTGGGCGCGAAGGGAGCATTTCGGGAGGGCGAATTGTTAATGACTGACGACCTAGGACACCAACATGCTCCAGATGTTTGACCTGACCGGCTCTACGGCGCTTTGCACGGGCGCCACGTCGGGCATCGGGCGGCGTATGGCCTGGGCCTTGTCGCAGGCGGGTGCCGACGTTGTCTTGGTCGGTCGCCAGGAACCGGCGTTGAATGATGCAGTTGAAGAGATCAATGCGGCCGGCAAGGGACGTGCCGCCGGTTTCCGTGCGGACTTGTCCGACCGAGGTTCCATGGATGACGTCGCGGCAAAGGCCAGCGGCCATTTCGGTCCGCCGTCGATCCTGGTTAATGCGGCCGGCGTCAATCTGCGTCAACCGGCCGATCAGATCACACCTGAGACCTGGGATGGCACGCTGAACATCAATCTGACGGTACCGTTCTTTCTGGCGCAGGCCTGTGTCTCCCATATGCGCCGGGCCGGTTGGGGCAAGATCATTAACATCGCGTCACTGCAATCGTTTCGGGCGTTCGCAAATTCGGTGGCCTATGGCGCGTCGAAGGGCGGTATTACCCAACTGACCCGCGCCATGGCCGAAGCCTGGTCCCGAGACGGGATCAGCGCCAACGCCATCGCGCCCGGATTTTTCCCGACCGCGTTGACCGAGAAAGTCTTTGCTGACGCCGAATTGGCCGAACATAACGCGCGCATGACCGCGGTCGGCCGAAACGGTGAGCTTGCCGATCTCGATGGGATTACGGTTTTCCTGGCCTCACATGCATCTGATTACATCTCCGGTCAGGTGATCAGTGTCGATGGCGGCTACACGGCGAAATAGGGAACAGTCATGAAAGCACTTGTTTACACGGGCCCTGGCGAGATCATTTTCCGGGACGAGCCCGATCCCGTCGCAACCGACGGCGAAGCACTGGTTCGGATTGGCGCCGTCGGCATATGCGGATCGGACCTACATGCCTATCAAGGCCACGATGAGCGCCGGATCGCACCGCTGATACTTGGACACGAAGCTGCTGGAAAAGTCGTCGGCGGTACAATGGATGGCCAAAACGTTGTGATCAATCCACTGGTCACCTGCGGAAAGTGCCGCGATTGCCAAGACGGCCGCGAAAATCTGTGCGCGGATCGGGAGATTATCTCCATGGCGCCGCGCCAAGGCGCGCTTGCTGAGTACGTATCGGTTCCGCTTCGTAACCTGATCGAGGTGCCTGGCGGATTGAGTTTGGAAAAGGCCGCCCTGGCCGAACCCATTGCCACCGGTTGGCACGCGGTCGGCGTTGCCGCAACATCAACCCATTGGCCGCTTGAGGATTGCCGGGCTCTCGTGTTCGGCGGCGGCGCTGTCGGCCTGTCAGCGGCGCTTTCGCTGCGCGCGCGAGGCTGCAGCGATATTCATCTGGCTGAGACAAACCCGCTGCGCAGAGAAACCGCAAGAAATGCCGACTTCGATGATGTTTTCGATCCGCTCTCATCTAATTCGAATTTCGAGAACTCGGCGGACCTGATCATCGACTGCGTCGGCGGCCGAGCAACAAGAATGTCGGCAAGCCGGGCGATTCGTCCCGGCGGGACGATCGTTCATGTCGGCCTGATGGATGCCAACGACGGCTTGGATGTGCGCAAATTGACCCTGCAGGAGGTCACCTTCGTCGGCACCTATACCTACACCATGCAGGATTTTCGGGCGACCATGGCCGCCATGGTTTTCGGTGATCTAGGTGATCTCGACTGGTTCGAGGAACGCCCCTTGTCGGACGGCGCCGACGCTTTCGCAGACCTCATCAACGGGCGGGCCGCATCCGCCAAAATCGTTCTTCGCCCCGGCGGTTAAATTCACAATTCCAATTTCTCTTAACCTAAAGAAAGGTGAAAACTCGTGAGCAATCCAGATTTTCTCGTCCATGATTCGACCGACGTTGTCGGTGTTGTCGTGGTCGAAGGCATTAAGAAAGGCCAAACCCTGTCAGGTTGGGTCATGGACAAGGATAAAACCATCCGCATCAAATGCATCGACGCCATTCCCCTCGGCCACAAGGTGGCGCTGAAGGGGTTGAAGGACGGTGACACGGTCCTCAAGTACGGCCACGACATTGGCAAGATTGTCGCCAACGTCGCCAAGGGCGGTCACGTCCATACGCAAAATCTCAAGACGAAAAGGTGGTAATCATGGCCGTTGCGAAAAATAGGAAAGCCATCAGGAAAGCCCCACGGTCCGTTCCCGCCGGGGCTCCGAAGATTGAACAGATCGTCACTGATATGCCGGTGATCGTACCCAATCCCATGTATTTAAAAATCCGTGCGAAGGCCAAAGCGAAGCCGACGTTTTTGGGTTACCGGCGTGAAAATGGCCGCGTCGGGGTACGGAACCACGTCGTTATCCTGCCCCTCGATGACCTCTCGAACGCCGCATCGGAAGCTGTGGCGCACAACATCAAGGGCACGCTGGCGATCCCGCACCCCTACGGCCGTCTGCAATTTGGCGAAGATTTGGAGCTGCATTTCCGGACCCTGATCGGCGCCGGCAGCAATCCCAACGTGGCAGCTGTCATCGTCATTGGGATCGAACCGGGTTGGACCCAGCGGGTCGTCGATGGCATTGCTAAAACCGGTAAGCCGGTCGCCGGTTTCGCCATTGAGCAGAACGGTGATCACAACGTTATCGCCGCCGCTAGCCGGCAAGCCAAGGAGTTCCTACATTGGGCGTCGGAAGCCCAGCGTGAGGTCTGCGGTGCCGAAGAACTTTGGGTATCGACCAAGTGCGGAGAATCGGACACCACATCAGGCCTTGGTTCCAATCCGACGGTTGGTAACTTCATTGATAAAATGGATGCCTGGGGCGCGACGACTTGCTTCGGCGAAACATCTGAGCTGACGGGTGCCGAAATGGTTTGCGCGACGCGTGCCGCCACGCCCGCTATCGGCAAGAAATTCCTGAAGACCTTCCAGGCCTACATGGATGAAGTCATTGAACCCCATAAAACGTCTGATCTTTCGGATAGTCAGCCGACGAAAGGCAATATTCAGGGCGGCCTGACCACGATTGAAGAGAAAGCCTTTGGTAATCTCGAAAAGATCGGCAAAAAGACCAAGTACATTGACGTCCTGACGCCGGCGGAAGAACCGCGCAAGGGGCCAGGCCTGTATTTCATGGATACGTCCTCGGCAGCCGCAGAATGCGTGACATTGCAGGCAGCGGCCGGCTTCGTTGTTCACCTGTTCCCGACGGGCCAAGGCAACGTCGTTGGCAATCCCATCGAACCGGTGATCAAGCTCACCGCCAATCCCCGCACGGTGCGCACTATGGGTGAGCATATCGACTACGATTGCTCAGGCATTTTCCGCCGTGAAATGAATCTGGATAAGGCCGGCGACGGCCTTATCGATATGTGCATCCGAGTTTGCAACGGACGCCACACGGCGGCCGAAGCCCTGGGACACCGGCAGTTTGTGCTGACCAAGCTCTATCGCAGCGCTTGATCAGTTCGGCCCGGAGGAAATGACGCCGAGTTGGGTTGGCTGGGTTTCCTCCGTGCCGGTTCGCGCACGAAATTGATTAATTATTGAGGACGGATTATGTACAAAAAGATACTCGTGCCCCTGGCGTTGGACCACGGTCACGGCTTCAAGGCCATGGAAGTCGCCCGAAAACTTAGAGCCGAAGGCGGAGAGATCATCGCCTTGCACGTCGTTGAAGCAGTCCCCAGTTTTGCCCGTTATTACGTAACGGAAAACCCGGGCGAAGAAATACGCGACGCTGCAGAGAAAGAGCTAGCCGAACGAATTGGCGAAGCAAAAGACGCCGATATTACGGTGCTCGAAGGCCACCCTGGACGGACGATTACGGATTATGCCGTAGAAATCGGCGCGGATTGTATTGTTGCTGGGTCCCATAAAAGGGAGCTGCAGGATTTTTTCCTTGGTTCCACAGCGGCCCGCATTGTCCGCCACGCGCCATGCTCAGTGCATGTTCTGCGCTGACAGTGATTTAGTCGCCTGCCAGTGTATGGGGAGTTGTGACCGAAACGTGCCAGGGGTATTCCATCTTATTCAGTTTCCTGCGGCTTTGTTTGGTGCGGTGTGCGACAGCGCCCAAACAAGTTGTTGAAATTATTGGAGTTTAATTTTCGTAGCCATCCTTCGCAATGACGAGGTCAGGGGTTCGATTCCCCTCGGCTCCACCATCAACCCTTAGGGAGCAATGGTTTTGAAGATACTGACGCTTCAGTCCACCAGCTGGTCCACCGAATAAGTCGCTATAGCCCTAAAATTGCCGATAAGACGGACAATGCGGGCCGTCTTTGTGTCGTGCCAATAAGCTGTCCGCGTGTGGCAGGCCATAGCCGGGCGTTGTAAATACACAAAAAACTGTTCAATGTTGAAGATACGAAACTTTCGGAGCGGAAGTTCGCACGGTCATGGTAGGTCGCCCGACCACATACTCTCATAAACGCGCCCAACGCTTCCTCGACGCCATCGCTAACGGCGCAACCCTCAACGACGCTTGCTCCTCGCCCACGTCTCCGAGTCGCTCCGCCATCTATCGTTGGCTCCATAAACACTCCGAGTTTCGGAACTCATATGACATGGCCCGGGCCGAACGCGCCCAGGCATGGGCAGAGGAAATCATCGATATAGCGGAAAACACATCCGGCGACCTGCTACCCGGCCCCGGGGGAGGTCTCGTTCAGAACGACGCCGCCATCCAACGCGACCGGCTCCGGGTCGATACTCGAAAATGGCTGATGGCCCGATCCGATCCGAAACGCTTCGGAGATCGGCAACATCACGAAATCACATCAACCGAGACCCTAGCCCTCCGCGTCGAAGCCCCCCAGTGGATGCAGGAACGCCTAGCCGCCCGCGCCGCCAATCGGGCTCCCATGCTTGACGGCCAGGTGGTAGACATGGAGGAGGCTGGGGTGCCGGGGGGCGGGGAGGCGGTGTCCCGGGTGAAAAAATAAATCGCTGATGCTGAGAGCGGAAAGGGGTTTGGGCCACTCTGCTCACATATTGTTAAAAATAGGGGTCCCAAAATCACTTAATCCAACAATTTCACGCAAGCGGTTGCCCGGCGCGGAGTTCATAATAAACGGATGAACCTGGTCCGGTTTGAAAAATCGAGCCGACGAATGTTAAAAACCGGCAATCGACTTCCGCTTTGCCCCCTATAAGCGGACATAAAACGGGCAGACGATTAGAGTCTCTTATTAGCCAGGAACGGACATTGGATCGACAATTGCCAAGTTCCAATCGAAGCATTCATGTGCGGTGCACTGAGATTGACTATTTGATATATTATCCCCGAAACGATTTGTGAATTCGCGTTTTCCGCTCGGCAGGGGGAATAGAATAGTGGTGATATCCGCAACATCGTCTGCGGCGCTTATGCGCCGTCGAAAAATTGAACTCGTCGATGAAGTGATGGCACTTCGCCGGCGCAATCACGAAATGGAAGCCGAACTTTCCGGTATGTCCGACGCCGGCGCCGGTCACTCGACGCAGAATGATCAAGCCATTTTGCGTGATGTCCTGGACAGCATGGAGGAAGCTCTTGTCGCGTATGATGCCAATGGCAATCTAACGACCTGCAATCGCGGCTTTCGAGAAATGTACGGCTACACCGCCGAACAGACCCGCCCCGGCGTGCATTTCCGCGAACTAGGCGAAATCGACATTCTCAAAGGGAATGTCGCCGTCGGCGATGGCCAGGGGCAAGATTACCTGGAGCGAAAAAAGGCTTATCGGCAAGCTCTGAAGGGCTCATTCACAGTCAATTTGCGCGATGGCCGGTGGATCAAAACCACCGACCGGCGCATGGCGAACGGCGGGTTTGTGTCTGTGCAGGTGGATACGTCGGAGACTAAGAAATATGAGGAAGGCTTAGAGCACGCGCGGCGTGGCGCGGAAGCTGCCAAGGAAAATCTCGAACTCAGAGTCCAACAGCGCACGGCGCAACTGAAAGATAGCGAGGCTAAACTTCTTGAACTTCTTGACGCGGCGCCGGTCGGCATCGGCATCGTTGACCAGGAGAATAATCAACGTCTGTTTGCCAACCGACGATTGGTCGAGTTGTTCGGCGGTGCTTCCGCCGACGAAATGACGGCGGTGGATGTCGCCGACAATTATGTTAATCGTGCCGATGCAGACCTTGTTCAACGCACCATTTCGACCGGCGGCACCATAGAAAATCTCGAAATCCATCGCCGGCGGATCGATGGATCGGCTTTCTGGGCACTGCAGAGCGCGCAGTTGCTTGGCAATTTCCAAGGTCATGACGCTCGAGTTGTATGGATCGTCGATATATCCGCCATCAAGGATGCGGAAGCCGGGGTAGCAGAAAAGGAGGCGCAGTTGCGGATTGCGCTCGACAACATGCCGGGCGGCATCCGGTTGGTTGATAACGATCTGAACTATGTGTTGTTCAATTCGCGATACAGCGAATTGTACGAGTTCCCAGATGATCTTCTAAAGGTCGGCGAATCAAATCGTGTCGAGAATCAATTTCAGGCCGAGCGTGGCGATTTCGGGGCCGGTGACCCTGGTATACTAACCGACGATTGGCTAGCGGCCCATCCGGTCAAAACCGAGCGGTCCAGTTGGGAACGGACGACCCCTAGCGGCAAAGTTCTTCACATTTCCACGTCACCGACACCGTTCGGCGGTTTTGTTAATGTCGTCACCGATATCACCGAGCGCAAGAAGGCCGAGGTGATTTCGATTGATCAGCGGCGAACGGCCGAGTTGCTGCATCAGATTGCCGATGCTGCGGCGGAAGCGGAGACCCTGGACGAGACCTATCAGGTTTGCCTCGACAAGGTCGGCGATCACATGGACTGGCCGGTCGGTCATATCTATCTGTTGAGCAAGGAGGCCGCCGACCAGGTGGTGCCCTCAAAGGTCTGGCACCTATCGAACAAAAGGCGCTTCGCCGCTTTCCGCAAGGCCACCGAGAAAACCGCCTTCAAGCGCGGTGAAGGCCTTCCTGGACGGGTGTGGAAGGGCGGCGCGGCCGAATGGATCGTCGACGTTACAGAAGACACCAACTTCCCCCGCGCCGCCGTCGCCAAGAAATGCGGCCTCAAGGCCGGCTTCGCATTTCCCGTGACCTCGGAGCACGGCGTCATCGCCGTCCTGGAGTTCTTCACCAATGAGGCGATTGAACCGGACGGCCGGACGCTCGGCATCCTCGCCAACGTCGGCGAGCAACTGGGTAGCATCATCCTCCGCAAGCAGGCTGAGGCGGACCTCAGCATCGCCATGGCGGGGGTCGCGGAGAAAGAACGTCAACTTCGCGCCGCTTTGGATACCATGACCGACGGCATCTATGTCATCGACAAAGACTTGAACTACACCCTCTTCAACGACCGCTACCGGGAATTGGTTGATCTCAGCCCCGACGCGATCCGTGTTGGTCATCCCAGCGAGAAAGCTCTTCGCGAACACGCGGCGCGAGGCGACTATGGTGAGGGCGACGTTGATGATCTCGTTGACCAACGCTTCAAGGCTCTGGGGGACAATCAGACGGTCAATAGGGAAATGACCATCAACCATGGCGAACGGATTGTCGAATTGCGCAAAGCACCAATGAAAGGTGGCGGCGCCGTGGTCGTCATTTCCGACATTACTGCGCGCAAGGAGGCCGAGCGGGAGATCGCCGAGAAGGAAGCCCAACTGAGCCTTGCCCTGAATACCATGAGCGACGGTCTTTGGGTCATCGATTCCGATCTTCGGTTTTCTCTATTCAACGAGCGGTATCGGGAATTGATGGGATTGCCCGAGGCAGCCCTTTTTCCCGGCGCCGCAATAAGCGGTGTGACATTGCATATGGCCCAATCAGGGGCCTGGGGCGAAGGCGATCCGGCGGAGTTGTCGGCGCTCCGCGTCGCGGCCATTGCCAATGATGACGAAATCATCAGTGAGACAACAACCCAAGACGGCCGCATCCTGGAGACACGCAAGGCACCGCGTCCTGGGGGCGGTGCCGTGGGACTGGTTACCGATATCACCGAGCGCAAACGGGCCGAGGAGGAAATCGCTCAAAAAGAACGTCACCTGCGCAACGCCATGGATAACATGCCCGGCGGCATGATCATGGTCGATGACCAACAGATGATCGTGCTTGCGAACCAACTCTACGGGGAACTATTCGGCTATCCCGAAGAGTTATTGGAGCCCGGCAGCCCGCTGGAAGCCGTGTTCAAGTTTCAGGCGGAACGCGGCGACTACGGCGACGGCCGAGTCGAAGACCTCGTTAGACAACTAACGGAACGGTTCACCGACGGCGAGTATCATAATTACGAACGCCGCCTACAAGATGGCCGGGTGTTGGAGGTCAGTATTGGACCTATCACCGGCAGTGGTGCGGTCGCTGTTGCGACAGACATTACCGAGCGCAAGAAGGCGGAAAGAGAAATCGCCGAGAAAGAAGCCCAACTGCGCATGACCATGGACAACATGCCGGGCGCCATGTTCGTCACCGACCGTGACCTGAAGATCGTTTTGGTGAACGACCTCTACCAGGAATATTATGGCGTCGCGGACCATCTGGTCGCGCCCGGCGCCTCCATGCGCGATATTATCAAATCCACAATCGGCCGCGGTATACTTTCGGGTGAGGGAACGGACGAGGACATTCTTCGCCAACGGATCGAGTCTTTCCATCCTGACTCGACGCAGACCTTCGAGGATCGAACGCCGGACGGCCGCTATATCCAAACGACCCGCACGCCGGCGCCCGATGGTCATACCATATCGGTCGCCGTCGATATCACCGAGCGCAAGGAAGCCGAACGCGCCGTCAAGGAAAACGAGACAATCATGACGACGATCCTCGACAATATGCCCGCAATCGTTTTCCTCAAGGACCTTGAAGGCCGCTTCATTCGGGTCAATCGGGGCTACCAGGACCAATACGGCATCGACCGGCTCAGTATCACCGGCAAGACCCTCTACGACATCTACCCCGAAGATTTGGCCGAACAGCTGGCCGACTTTGATCAACAGATCATCGCCAAGGGCGGGCGCAATGAGCAGGAACATACCGTCAGCGGCGACGACGGCGACACGACGTTTCACGGGATCATGTTCCCGGTTCTCGACGATACCGGCGAGATGACGGCCTATGGCGGCGTCGAGGTGGATATTACCGAGCGTAAGCGGGCTGAGGAAGAGATTACCCGGGCGCATAACCTGATCACCGACAGCATCGACTACGCCAGCCACATCCAACGCTCGGCCCTGCCTGACAAAGACCGTTTGGGTGAAGTGCTGGGCGAGCATTTCGTCATCTGGGAGCCCTGCGAACAGGTCGGCGGCGACATCTACTGGCATCGGGCTTGGGGCGGCGGAGAGTTGATCATTCTCGCCGACTGCACGGGCCACGGAGTGCCCGGCGCCTTTATGACCTTGATTGCCAGCGGCGCTCTGGACCGGGCGTTGACGGAAACGCCGGCCGGCGATTGCGCCGCCCTGATCCAACGCATGCATCAACTTGTTCAGCAGGCGCTCGGTCAAGACCGTGATGAAGGATTTGCCGATGATGGTCTTGAACTGGGGGTCTGTTTCCTGCCCCCGGACCGTGATCAACTGCGGTATTCTGGCGCCAATATATCGCTCTACATTGAAGCGCATGGCGAGGTTCGTGAACTCAAAGGGGATCGCAAGGAAATCGGCTATCGGCGGCTGCCCCAAGATACCGAGTTCACCAACCATGAGATCGAAACAGAAGTTGGCATGAGCTTTTACATGACCACCGACGGCCTGCCGACCCAGGTCGGCGAAGCAACCCGCCTGCCGTTCACCAAACGCGGCTTTCTACAGTTGCTGGACGCTCTTGAAGATGTTCCGATGACCGGGAAGGCCGATAAGATTATGGCCGCGCTTAGGCACCACATGGGATCAAGGCCACAACGCGATGACATCTCGCTGATCGGTTTCAATGTTCGGGGTGATTAGTCAAAAGCGCAAGATTGTAACGCTGGCGTGATATAGAATATTGAAGAATCTGTTTTGAGGAGTGAGTCACCAATGGACAACCTGGCAATTCCAGCAACTGACATTACGCCGACAATTGATTTCAACAGCGATACTCACGTTCTCAAACTCAGCGGCGAGTCCTATCCTGAGAATGCCATGCGGTTCTTCGAGCCTGTGGTCGCATGGGTCAAGGAATTCCTCAACGCCGGCAATGATCGGTCTATCACGGTGTCGTTCCATTTCACCATGTTTAACTCCAGCACCGCGAAAATTCTGTTGGACATCATTCACGAATTGAACGAAGCCGCCGACAGCGAAGAATTGGTGACGGTCATTTGGATTTACGACGAAATCAACGACCTGATCGAGGAATTCGGCATTGATCTACAAGAAGACTTTCCGGACATCAATGTGGTTCTGAAACCGATCCCGGAATGACATTGCGGCCAATCATTTTTACCTCGAACGGATGCGATTGAGTCTGCAATGGGTCAAAAGCACGCATTTTGAGGTCGGATGAAACAGGTCTGCTGTTGCCCCTCAAACCAGACATCAAGGTTTTGATTTTCGAATTTGTGCAGAAGATGTCTGCTGAGCCCCCGCATTGCAGACATTCAGGCTGAGTTCTGATTGAGTCCGGGTGTAGTCAGAGCGGTCGTGTGGGAACTGTGTTACGCTCTCGGACGTCACACCTAGATATTTGAAAGAGACGTCATGGTTGATTGGGATGATTCTATCCTTGTCGGGATTCCGACAGTCGACAATGATCACAAGGCAATTCTGTATCACATCAATCGGTTCATTGATGTTGTCGGGTCTCGCTCAGGCATTGGGACAATTCACCAATCGTTCAGAAACATGGAGGCGTGCATTCACCGTCATCTGGCAGCCGAGGAACGGATGCTTTCAATTGTCGGGTTCGAGGAAACCGAGAGGCACGTCATGGTTCATCAGAAGCTCGCTGCGGAGCTAGATGAGATTTGGGACGACATGTTGGCGGATCGAAATTTTCGCCCCGATGACGCCGCTCGCAAATGGCTCGAAGAATGGTTGTTCGGGCATGTAAAGGCCGAGGACTTTTGCTATCGCGATTGGATATTTGACGCTGGACTGGAAGTTAAGGCTGAGGAAGCGATGAAGAACTGAGCCGTGTATCGAGAACTCAAGCCTGCGAACTTCCGCTTAGCCCCTGGCCTACCGGCCAATATCGAAGGCCGTAGTAACATCTTGTCCTAGCCAGGAGCGAAAAGCCTCAAGTATCGTTCCGCCCGAAAAATAGCTGGTCACGGGTTCAGGGTTTTCCAATTCTGTAGATCAGCCCGAATGAAACCTGCCCTGCGATAAGCTTCCACGACCCGGTCTTTCTCTCCTGACCGTGCCGCCAACAAATACCTGTTTATCGCTTGCTGAATATCATCCCTAGAGGGCGATATTGGAATTTGACGAGGAGACACCAGAACGACCTTAATTCCCGGAACCATGACCAAACCCTTGGCCCATCCCATAGACGATATTACTGAGGGTTCGGCGATAGTGAAATCTGCCCGGCCAACCTCCAAGAACTTCCTGAAAAGCCCGACGTTCGTAATCTCCACAACCTCTTTCACACCCAAGCTCCGAGCCGTCTTCATATCTACGACCCAGAACTTGTTCATCACCGCCTTGAATGGCCTGAGGTCGTCAATATCCTGAACCGATATGACGTCGCGTCGATCTGGTAACGTGATGATTGCCTTTTCAAACTCGCCCACTCGGATCACGTCGTTGGAAAGCAAAGGATGCTTGCCGCCTGGCAATTTGGCGATAGCCTCAGGAAAGATCGACGTTGCCGACACGTCAATTCGTCCTTCGGCAATTTCGTTCAACCGCCGTCTGTGGGGAAATTTGTGAACCACTCTGATATTTTTGGAGAGTTCAGCAGCAAATATCGCATTGCAAACGATGGCAATTTCGACCGCGACCCGGCCACTGCCATTCAGCAATTGTGATCCGATTTCGGGACAGCGATCCCTATAAATGTAAGTCGGGGTTTTCGCCGATAGGCCAAACAATCGCGCATGCGTGCGGAAGGCTATTGGCGTCATGCCGATACTGATTTCGCTGGCTGAGGCAAAATGGGAATAGCCGGCTGGCGACAGCATTATTCCCACCATGCAGACATACCGCACAGCGCGCATTGCTATAGCGCGGGTGGTTCGAACTTCAGCAAAAATTGGCCTGTCTCCACTATTCAATCTTGAGACTATATCGCGTATGTGCGTCCCGCAAAATGACCACTGCCCCACCGTTCATATGTCCGCACAGGGTCAAAACCCGAAGTTTTTACCGTCCGATTCTAGAGTCCGTTAAACGCCAGAAAGCGGAAGTCGATTTCCCGATTTTGAAAAAGCAGACATCGTAGGTCTGCTTCTCCCCCTGAAAGCGGCCCTTCTAGTCGGCTGCCGAAAGAGTCCGAGTCTAGCCATTAGCAGACATAATCTGTTCGAGAATTCACAGGAATTCACACGATGTGAATGGAATGGCCGATTTGTGTCAGGTTGCAGCAAGCGAATTTCAATAGACCAACGAGGCATCGTCAATTGAGAATGGTTAAATTCGATGAACCGCCCGCCGAGCCAGAAACTCTATCGAGTTTTCAAGTGTATCAGCCTGGTAGCTTTGCTGTTGGTGTTCGCTGCGTCTCCGGGACTGGCAGAGAGCGAATGTCGGTCATTTCCGGCCAATGCGTTTCTAACGACACATACGCATGCGCGCGTCGAAGCTTATGTGGACTCCCGCCTGAAGGGCGACTGGTCGCGGTTCCTTGGAACCCTCCATAATCAGCTCTCCACCCTGACCACCCACCACGCCGGGGGCGACAGCGTACGGCTCCGCCTTGGCCATCGAAAGGTCATCTTGAAGGGGCGTCAGTTGGCCGCCTATATCCACGCGTCGAAGCTACGCTATCGAATTACCGAATGTTTGGCCGAGCGGAAAAACCCTTTGCGCCTCGATCAGTTCGTCACGGCGTCGGGCGGAGAAACTCTTTCGCGCTCAAGTATCAATCCGAAATCTATCCGATTGAATATTGCCGTCACTTCGACCTGCCGGGGCAGTGATACGATAATCCGTGTCAAGAATACGGGCCACGCCTGGCCGAAGAAAGGTGACCTGACGATCCATAATGTTGGTCCTTTAAATCTCCGCCAAACGACCGCGCGGCCGATGCGCATGAAACACAATCAAGTGGCGACTTTTCGGGTGCCTAAATCAAAAAACCCAACAGGCCGGGTCGGGGTCTTTGTAAAACCATCTTGGTACGAACGCGCTTTCAAGCTCGATGCAAATGTTGCTTGCGGGTAGGTTCTTGCCGAAATAGAGCACGCATCAGGTAGCGATTTGCCCATTATTCACACTAGTTCACAGGTTTTTTAAATCCCGCCAACACTGTGTTTATCTCGACGGTGTATACACAACGTTATTATTACGGTTGAAATCACGCACAAGGAATTTCGCCGATGATTATTTCTTATGCAAATTTGGCCGCTTCCGATCGATTGGGGCAACATTGTTCTATGGAAAATAATGAAAGTCCGTGTCGGGTCCTCGTCGTAGATGATGACAAAATAGTAAGGGATTATATTAAATCACTGTTGACGAGCCTTGGGGCCGTAGTGGTTGGCGAAGCGGAAAACGGTGACGATGCGGTCCGAGCCTTTATCGAATTCAATCCTGATTTGACATTTTTAGACATTCAAATGCCAGTCAAGAATGGCAAAGATGCTTTGGAAGAAATTTTAGATAATGATTCGAGCGCTCACGTCGTCATGCTTACGTCTGTGGTAGATATGGCTATAGCGGATGCATGCATTGAATTGGGCGCACTTAGTTTCATTAGAAAACAAGCGGCCTCGAACATCTTAAGAATCATGGTGAAGGCACAGCTAGATTCATTTAAGTCCGATTAATCCACTGCAACAAATGCCCGTTTAAGGCCACCACCGGCAGTCAGAAGGGCCTGAATTTCACTTCCGCTCTGCTCCCCCTGCCGGAACTTCCGCTTACTCTCTGACAGCGGACCAAGATTGCGTGCCGTGATATAGTCTCTTCATAGCCATAACGGACGTTCTGCAATTTCTGAAAATTGCCATTGTTTGCAGAGAACTGTAATGCAAAACCTATATGAAAATCGTCCGGCGATCCCGACAAATGAGTTTAACTTCAATGTGAAATAGTCGAATGTTTGCCGTTCTTAGTGTTACTTAAGGGGCTGGCAGTGGTAAATCGGCTTTCAAAATTCTTAAACAGCTCCATCAGCCTTGTCGTTTTGTCTGCGGTTCTACTTTTGTCATTCCTAGGTGTATTCTATTCAGATTGGGAAGTGAAAGCCGGCGCTAAGCGGCTTCAAACCTTGACGATTAACACCGAACAAATTTTAAACGCTGATCGCACAACTACCGCCATGATTCGGATAGCTGCAGGCCTGCAGGACAGTCGTTATGTCCTTAGCTACCAGGACACTCAAGATGTAAAGAATGCCCAGTTTGCTGAGAATTTGAAGCTTGTGGATGATGGTAAAATTCGTTTGGCCCTCAAGAATATGGGAGAAATTCATGATGAAATTGCTACCGCCGAATCCATAGCGCTTGGTTTTATTGACGAAGAAAATTGGGAAGCAGCGTTGGAATTGGTGACGGACCCGGAATTCAGCCGCAATAAAGCGCTCTATCGCTCGCAACTTTCGACGGCCATGCGGGAAATTATACGATCCAGCCAAGAGCAGGTGGAGCAATCCAACCAACTCGCATTAACTTTGCAAATCGGTGTATTGCTGACGTTTCTAGCGCTCTCTGCGCTCGGGTTCCTGTCCCTAAAACGCCATTCGGAACTGACCTCCAATCTCGCAGATGCTAACGACAATCTAGAACATAGGGTTCGCGAACGCACGGACGAGCTAAAGGCCAAGCAGGCACAGTTGCAGATTGCCTTGGATAATATGCCGGGCGGTATGTTCATGATCGACAAGAACCTCAAATTCCAAATCTTCAATGATCAATACGCCGATCTTTTTTCGCTCCCAGCCAACACGGTCCGCATCGGCGGTTCGTTAACGGAGGTTGTCAGATTCCGCGCCGAACGTGGAGATTATGGTCCGGGAGATGCGAAAGAATTGGTTGCACAAAGGCTCGATGGATACATCGATCGAGGTTCGTTTCGGTCTGAAGAGAGGCTTCCTGGCGGGCAGGTTATCGAATTTCAGCGCAGACAAACCGATCAAGGTGGCATTGTCGCCGTCTCCGCCGATATTACCGAACGCAAGTCGGCCGAAGAGGCGCTTCATGACAACGAGAAACGGTTCAAGGCGGTCCTAGATAATATGGCCGATGGTGTTTATTTGCTCGATGCGCAGCAAAATTTTGCGCTCATCAACGAACAATATCTTTCGTTGGTAAATTTGCCGGATAGCGATATCGCCGTTGGCGGCCCAGTCGAAGCTGCGATTAGGGGGCATGCCGAGCGTGGCGACTATGGTCCGGGGGATGTCGATGAAATTATCAGCGTACGGCTTCAAGCTCTCGCCAACGCCGATGCCGTGCAAGTCGAGTTGTCGATCGACGATGGCCGCCGAGCGCTCGATTTACGAAAAGCGGCTACTGGCGATGGCGGCGCGGTCGTCGTTGTCACTGATATTACGAATGCAAAAAAATCCGAAGAAGCGCTCAGGCGCAGTGAAGCGCGTTTTCAAACCGTGCTCGATAACATGCCAGTGGCAGTATACCTGCGCGATACAAGCGGTCGCTATACTCTCGTAAATCAAGCCTACAAAGAAATTTTTGGAATCACCGATGTAGAGATTTATGGGAAGGATTTGAACGACTTGCTGTCGCCGACGCAATCGCAGGAATACCTAAATCAGGACCGAGAGGTGATCGAAAAAGGTGTCATTCTCGAATTTGAAACAAAAGTTGAAAGCGATGAAGGGCCCAAGTTGCTTTCAACTGTAAAATTTCCTGTCCGCGACCACAGGGGAATAATTGAAGGCGTCGGGGGTGTCGATGTCGACATTACGGAGCGTCAGAAAGCACAACAACTCATCGAGGACGCCCATACGGTAACACGCGACAGCATCCAGTATGCCAGCCGCATACAGCGATCATTGTTGCCCAATGACGACCTGCTGACAGAAACCTTCACCGATCACTTCTGTATATGGGAACCGCGCGACGTTGTTGGTGGGGACATGTATTGGGTCGAGCATGACCGTAAAGGCTATTTCGTCGTGCTTTTTGACTGCACCGGACATGGCGTGCCTGGTGCCTTGATGACCACCATCGCTGTGTCGGCACTCAAAGTCGCCTTTGCGGAAACAGCCGATCCGTCCCGCCTAATCGCGCGGGTCAACCAGATCGTCAAACAGGCGCTCGGCCAGGAAGAGAAGAAGGGGCTCAGCGACGACGGCCTTGAAATGGGGGTCTGCCACGTGGAACCGGAACGTATGCGGTTGACCTATGCCGGCGCGCGCTTTGAATTGCTTTCGGCCATCGGTAGTGAAATCGAAATTATCAAAGGTGACAAAAGTGGTCTGGGTTATCGGCATGTGCCGTACGACCAACGTTTTTCAAATCGATCACTTCGGCTTCGGCGCGGTCAACGTTTCTACATGTGCACTGACGGTATCATCGATCAGGTCGGCGGCAACAAAAAGCGCGCGTTCGGACGGAAACGGCTGATAAGCATCCTGAAAGATACTTCTCACATGTCGTTGGACCATCAAAAAGACGCGATTACACGCGTCTTCGGCGATTACCAGGGTGCCGGAGTGCGTCGAGACGATGTTTCCATAATTGGCTTTATGCCGTTAGGCTAGGGACTTAGGCTAGAGAAGGAATGATTTTGCCATGAGCGCTAAGACATCGAAAGCCGTCAAGGCGGCAACCGATTACGCAGGGCAGGTTGAGGCAATCAACCGCTCGCAGGCAGTAATCGAATTTAGTCTCGACGGAACCATTTTAAGTGCCAATGAAAACTTCCTTGTGATGATGGGCTATGAGCTCGACGAAATCGTCGATAAACATCACAGTATTTTCGCTGATCCGGAGTTTGCGGCAAGCACCGAGTATAAAGAGTTCTGGGCGGCACTCGGGCGTGGCGAATTTCAGGCGGCAGAATTTAAGCGCCTGGGCAAGGGCGACCGGGAAATTTGGATACAGGCTTCCTATAACCCAATACTCGACGCAGACGGCAAACCTTACAAGGTGGTCAAATTCGCCACCAATATTACAGAGGATTCCATCCGCAACGCAAATTATGCCGGGCAGGTTGAGGCAATCAACCGCTCGCAGGCAGTAATCGAATTTGGGCTCGACGGAACCATTTTAAGCGCCAACGAAAACTTCCTAGTGATGATGGGCTATGAGCTCGACGAAATCGTCGGCAGACAACACAGTATTTTCGCTGATCCGAAGTTTGCGGCAAGCACCGAATACAAAGAGTTCTGGGCGGCGCTCGGCCGGGGCGAATTTCAGGCGGCAGAATTTAAGCGCCTGGGCAAGGGCGGCAGGGAGGTCTGGATACAGGCTTCTTACAACCCGATATTCGACCGCGACGGCAATCCATACAAGGTGGTGAAGTTTGCGACCGATGTGAGCGAACGGAAAGAGGCGGAAGCGCTCATCGAGGCCCAGCAAAGCTCGTTGCTAGAACTGTCAACACCGGCTATTCAGCTGCTGAATGGCGTCGTCCTTATGCCGCTTGTTGGCACTATCGACGGTGAGCGGGCGACGCAGTTGATTACCCGTCTGCTGGAGACAATATCGGAATCTGAAGCTAGTGTCGCGATCTTGGATGTGACAGGTGTTCCCGTAATCGACACCGATGTCGCCCGACATCTGCTGAAAGCGGTGGCATCAGCAAAGATGCTTGGCGCAAACGTCATTCTTACCGGCATCAAGGCCAGCGGGGCGCAGACGTTGGTTCAGCTGGGTGTCGACCTGTCCCATGTGACAACAAAAGGATCACTGCGTTCCGGCGTTGACGAGGCGTTACGAGTTCAAGGTATCCGGATCGTTCAAGAACGCCCGTAATGTCATGAAGGTTCCCATTCTTCGTCATGCCAACGTCCTATTAACCTCGTTCCAGGATGATTTGACGGACCGGGACGCGATTGATCTTCAGTTCGATTTACTCGAAATGATCGAGCAGCTCGAGGCGAAGGCTGTGCTAATGGATGTATCCTCGCTGGAATTCTTGGATTCCTACCAAGCGAAAATGATTAGTGAGACGGCTGCGATGGCGCGCATTCTAGGCTGCCGCGTCGTCCTGTCGGGTGTGCAGCCCAAGGTCGCCGTCACGCTGGTCGAACTTGGCGACGTGATAACGGGCGTCGAGACTGTCCTGAATATCGAACGGGGCATGACCTTGCTCGCCGATGAAATCAAATTTGAGGATATCGGTGATGCGGGTACCATTGAAGAAGAGGTGTCTGATGATCATCCTGAAGAAACCACCGATGATGTTGTTCCAGCTTTGAAACCGTCGGCTGACTTACCTGCCGCAGGCCTGACGGCTACAGAAGCCGCAAATTGAAATCGGGTTCAGTTTCATCTGTCAAAATCGCTCACAATGATGACGTCATTCGAGCCCGGCAACATGCGCGCCTGCTCTGTCAACGTGCAGGATTCAATGATCGTGATGAGGTTCGATTGGTCACCATCGTTTCGGAGCTTAGCCGCAATATCTTGAAGTACGCAGAGCGCGGCGTCTGTGAGTTCGAGCTTTTCGATGGTCCGCGGGAAACGCGAATCCGATGCGTCTTCAAAGACAATGGACCGGGAATCGACGATACGAAAGCTGCGCTTACCGACGGATATAGCACGAGTGCCACGCTTGGCGTCGGCCTCCCCGGCGCAAAACGACTAGCTGACCGTTTCGATATTTTGACCAGCGCCGACGGCACGGCAGTTGAGATTGAAGTTCATACGCGTTCGCTCCATCCATCTCGGAACCAAATCGCCCAGGTTCGTGAGAGCCTCCCAATAGCCGAGCCGCCGCGGTTTGGCGTTGCCATTCGGCCCTTCAAGCATGGGCGATTCAGCGGTGACCAAGCCGGCGTCTGGTTCGACGAGAGCCGCATTACCGCCTGTATCATCGATGGCCTAGGCCATGGTGAAGCGGCGGAAACCGCGGCGCTGGAAGCGCTCAAATTCATCGAGCATAACCGCGGACAGGCCATCCTTGACCTGATCAGGGGGTGCGATGAACAGTTGCGAGGAACGCGCGGCGCCGCCATTGGCATAGCGATGATTGACCGGCAGACTGGAAATCTGGAATACGCCGGTGTCGGAAACCCGCGATGCGCAATTGTCAGCAACCAGGTCGTATATCTTGGCAGCGTATACGGGATCGTCGGTGAGGGCGGCTTTGTTCCTGCGCTCGAGCGTTGTCAATTGGTACGGCGGGACACGATCATGCTGTGGACCGATGGTCTGCCCGAGGCTATTCGCATGGTGCCGACACGAGTGCGGCGCATGGCCGATGCCCAAGCGTTCTCGAACGATCTAATCAAACAGCATGCCATTGACGATGATGACGCAGGCGTTGTCATCGTGCGCTGGGATGGCTAGAGCGAGTATCGCTCTGATACGGCGCGGCTAATCTTATTCGGAAGCCGTGAGGGCCTCGTGTGGTGAGATCGTCGAGAACCTAGAGGCCCATCTTTCCGAAATTGATAGCGGTGAGATCGCGGTCGAGTTCGAACTCATTTACTTCAACTCCTCTACCGCGAAGGTTCTCATGGGGTTGCTCGACACTCTGGAGGAGACCGCCGAGGCTGGTATTTCAGCTGCCGTCAATTGGCACGACGACGCCGAAGACGACATAATGGAAGAGTTGGGTGAGGAGTTCGCTGAGGATATGGGTTCGGCCACGTCAACATGGAAAAGTTGGAAACGTAAGGAGGCTTTTGCCATTCTCCATGTCTCCTTTGGGTCAAATTCGGAAGTTTTCACGGACCGATTTTAGAGTCCGCTAAGCGCCAGAAAGCGGAAGTCGATTTCCCAACTTTGAAAAAGCGGACATTCCGAGTCTGCTTAGCCCCCTAAAAGCGGACGTTCTGGCGGGCTGCCGAAAGAGTCCGAGTCTAGCCAGGTGCAGACATTAAACTCGCCAAACTTCCGGAAACCGATTAGCCGATCCAAATTGCAGCCTGACCGGATACGAACCCCGAACAACGCCAACATCTTGATTGATGGTGATGGCCACCGCCACCGCGTGAGCTTGCTGTCAGGCCAAATATCTTGTCCGGACTGCGCTTAACGTGACCCCGGCAGCTTGTAGAATGGATTCTCTCCATTTACGTAACTGCATGCACGTCTACGTCCAGCGTTACAAAGTCTCTTAGCCTCGTCCATTTTCCATTTCTTCTTGGCCGCGCGCTCTGCCGCCTTGTGCTCAGATTCCACCTGTTTGAACGCAGTTTTGCCAGCATCCAATCTAGCCATGCATTTAGGCCATTGTCGCGCCGCCCTGTGTTTTTTGGCATCTGCGAGCGCTTTTTTTGCGACGTTGGTGGGTGCCTTTGGGTTTTTACGCCACCTCTCAATTTTCGCCTGCAAAGCGGCAATGCCTTTTGTGTTGCAAACAAGCCAATCGCTGGGACCAAGTCTCTTAAACCACTTGGCCTTACTCCGCCAACTACCACATGAACGCGAATCCCCATACGGGCACCTCTTGCGTGCCGCAAGGTTGGCCTTGATGCCGGCTTCAATCCATTTCTCGACCTCGGCCATGGTCTTGTTGGCTGCATCGGCATGTTTCAGGCAGCGGGTGTTTCGCACCGATGCGTTGGTTTTCCCTTTTAACTTTAAAGCTTTTTGGGCACGGGTGTATTCGACTTCGGCGTCGAACAGTTTCTTGGCAGGGGCGTTCGCTTCATCACCACGGGCGATCATATTCGGTAAATTCTTCATGACGTCAGGGCAACTGCGGTACGGCGCCCGTTTCTGTTTGGCAAAAGCCAAGACCCTGGCCCCGCTTTGCAATGCGGCTAGACAAAGGGCTTTGTCCTTTTCACCCAGGACCCGCTTGGCGAAGTCATGGCGATACCGCGCCCTATCCAGATCTTTTTTGCCCAATTTTCGTTTGGCGCCCTTTTTGATCAGCTGGTCAAGTTTTGCCAGGTTCTGCGTGTCGCAGTTCCACTTGATCGCCATGATTTCCTTTTGGGCTTTTGATGCTCCCCGTGCCTTGGCATTCGCGGGGAGCGATGCCATCACCGTAAAGAGGGCGGCGAGTACGGAAATTCCGAAAAACTTGATTGAGGCGGTGGAGTGCATAACGAGTTCTCTCTATAGATTTAGCCCGTACGTTGATCTTCTGAACATGAAGCAAGATCACAAGGTCCGGACACGCGATGGGAAAATCAATAGTCCACATGAAATGCATGTGACGAAATTCATGAGGAATTTTATGCGTCAGAAAACTTACGTTTAACTGACAAATTGAACAACAGCGGATAAATTGAAAGGCTCATCTCCGTACGCGAGACACATATCTGTTTTGGGTCATTATGAGACGTTTTCGCGGGCGTCATTTTACGTCTGCTCTGCCCCCTTATAACGGACATGGAATTTGAAAATGCAGATTTCGTGCGGATGACTTCCGCTTTCCATACAACAGCAGACTAAAATTGAGTGCCGTCAGAAGGTCTCTTCATAGCCGAGGCTGTTGAAAAACTCTGGATTCGGTAATCGGTCCGAAGTTTCTTGCCCGCTGAACTGTGTCGTGCATTCTAGATGCGAAGTGACCGGTTGAAGAAGGCGAAACATCGCCCTGGAGCCGCTATGGCCAGCACAGATGCCTTTTAAGGCAACTTGTCTCTTGCAAATTGAATCCACCCAAATTCAGCACTCCCCGATTTGCGAGTTTTTCAACAGCCTCAGCCATGAACAGACATCACGCCAATTTGTAAAGTGGGTCCTATCCTGTCGCCACTACCGGGCTTTCCGCCAATTGTCCATGATCGCCGGGGCCACCTCATTGACCGGTAAATCCTTGCGGATGTAATGGTAGGCACCAGCCATTAAGCAGTCGTCAATGATGTCCGTGTTGCCGACGGAACTCATCATCAGCACGAAAGCTTTTGGGTCGGCGGCCATGATCTCTTTCAAGGCACTAATCCCGTTCATCACCGGCATCTCGATGTCGAGCAGTGTAATATCCGGTTTATGCGCCATGAATTTTTCGACGCCGTCGCGGCCATTCTCCGCTTGGCCGACAATCCTAAAGCCTGCTGATGCAAGAGCCGTAGACATCATCAACCGTTGTGTTACGTGATCATCGACGAGCAATATCGAAAGATTATCTGAGTCAGCCATCGCTTTGCTCCGCTGTATTTTTGTTGGGTCTTCTAAGCAACGACACGGTAAAGGTGGTGCCCTCACTGGATACGCTCTCAACCCCAATAGTGCCACCGTGGGCATCAACGATCCTCTTAACGATGGCGAGGCCCAGACCCGTGCTCTTCTCGCCGGCCGTCGGTTTGGCGCTCAGTTTTTCGAACGCCGTGAACACCTTGTTGATCTCGTGTGCCGGTATGCCTTGGCCATGGTCCCGCACGACAACATCGATCGTCGTATCTTGAAGCCGCACCTCGGTGTCGATAACACTGTCAGGCGGCGAAAACTTAACGGCATTAGTGAGCAGGTTGTCGACCACCTGATTGATACGGGCGGAGTCAAATTCGATGAACGGGATATCATCGATTTTCGCCGAAATGCTGATACCCTTGGCCTCGGCGCTATAGGAGACCAGTTCTATCCGGTTTTTCAGCAACTCTCCGATATCCGCCGCTTGCCAATTGAGATCAAAATTGCCGCTCTCGATGGCGGAGACGTCGAGAAGATCGTTGAGAAGCTCCAACATCTGGTCGCTGACCTCATTGATCGACAAGATGAACTCCTTTTCCTTTTCCTCGCCGAGATCGAGATCCACGATTAACTGACTCATGCCGCGAATAGCCCCAAGCGGATTGCGCAAGTCGTGGGCGGCCATTCCCATGAACTTGTTCTTGAGTTCGTTCAGCTCCTGCAATTCCTCGTTCGCCTGGCTCAATTCCTCCTCAGCCCGCTGGCGTTCGACGGCGTTCTCCTTGAAGACGACCAAGGTCTTCTCCATGGCGCCGATCTCGTCGGCGCGACCCGAGGCCGGCACCTCGACGTCCAGATCGCGCTCCGCTAGGCGCTGCATGATGTTGGTCATCGTGACGATCGGCCGCGACAGGCCACCTGCGAACCAGACGCCGACGATGGTAACCAAAAGGCCGATGAACAGACCCGCCCAGATCATCACGCGCCGCATTTCCGTCACCGGCGCCAGGACCTCAATTAGGTCAAACTCGGAGATGATTGCCCAAGCTTGGCCGGCAAACGATACCGACGTATAGGCAATCAGCACCTCGTCACCCTTTGCACCGGTAATTTCGCGAGCGCCAGCGACCCCTTCGAGCGCCAGATTGACGAACTCGGTCGGATCCCCGGCCTTCAGGACCTCAGACGCCTTGGGGAACTTCGGATCGTTGCGGATCAGTAGGTCCAGGCCGACCAGGTAAACGCGGCCGGCTTTCCCCATACCCGCCGAGACCTGCATAATCTCGTCCATCGGGTCGAGCTGCATCTGGAAAGCAAGGACGCCCAGATAGTTTTCGTCGCTGTCAAAAACCGGCGTTGCCAGGAAGCTGGCGGGCTCGTTTTGACGAGGCGGGTAGGCCTTGAAATCATAATAAGCTTGGAACCCCGGAAACTTATTGAACGACGTCGTCCGAAAGGCATGTCCCAGGTCCGTGCGGTGCCAGCGCCCGTTCTCCAAGTTGGTGGCGTAGTCCGCTTCTTTAAGCACCGTATAGACGAGATTGCCCTTGGTATCGAACAGGTAGATATCGTGGTAGCTGCGCTCTTCGATGTATTGCCGAAACCAGGAATGGAAGCGACCGTGGGTCCGGCTATAGGCGGACCCGTCGTCTGCCTGGTCGAGGTCCTCGTGGGCGTTTGACGGGTGCGGATTTTTGTCGACATAGAGCGTCCTGAGCCGATCCTGAGGGCGACCATCAATAGTCGACCAGCCAGCCGTGAACTCGCCCAGCGCCTCCTGTACGGTTCGGTTCGTCGCCATCAGTGCCAAGTCCTGTTCGATCGATTTCAGATACCGACTGAGCGCCGCCTTGCGGCTTTCCAGAATCTCTATGGACTGCCGCTCAGCCGCCAATCGCAGCTCCTTTTCCGAAATCTGGTAGGCGACGAGGCCGGTCACGAGAGCGGCAGCCAAGGCCATGGTAATAATCGTCAGTGGATATTTGATCGTCAGGCGCAAGATTTTATCTCCGAGTTGCCGACACGTATATGGCGTCAGTCCGATGCAGATATTTTCCGCCGAACCCCCGCCAGACCGGTTCTTTCCAAATTACCTCATGCCATATAAATTTAGCATTACTTTAGTATATATTTCGTTTGCCTTGCGCATTGATATAAAAGTAATACAGACGTCGGCAGTCGAAAGCAAAAAATATGGTGGGATCTGTAGTCGGCTGAGACTTAAAGTATTGGACTCGATATGGGCCCAGTTCGGCTCATGTGACGCTCATGGCGGTCATACCGATTATTGTAACGATCCGCGCAAGATCGCCCCAGTGACGCTCACCTGAATATCTTTTTGCAGAACGCCATACGCCAACGGAAACCATAAAATTATATGGCAACGTTGGTACGTATCCGACGATCAACGCGTAAATCGGACGGTCAATGGTGAATAGAAAAAGAAAGAGTGCGCTGGACGTTACGTTGATGATGCCAGCCGTGTAGTAACTCGAACACCACCGCTATTTGAAGATGTCGCCAACAACTTCCTCCAGTCGAGCCTTTATCGTCGCCGGGTCTTTGTCCTTGTGAATGTAGTCTTTTGCTCCAGCGTAAATGCATGATTCGACAACGGCCATATTGCTAACGGTCGTCATCATAACGACATTGGCCGCCGGGTCTTTTATCAACAGTGATTTGAGTGTTGAGATGCCATCTTTTACGGGCATTTCAATATCCAGAAGGACCAAGTCCGGTTTCTTCTCTTGATATAACTTCACGCCGATTTGTCCATTCTCAGCTTCTCCAATTATCTCACATCCAACTGCGCCAAGCATGACCTTGGCCATCTTGCGCATACTCTCCATATCATCAATGATGATCGCGGTAGGTTTGATCTCGGTATTCATGTTCTCTCCATAATTCCAATCACGACGTCACGTTTCACAGGTTTGGTGAACAAACGTGAGCAAATCTCTTGAAAAATCTCTGCCCTTTTTTATCAGCGATACATTGTTCGGAAGCTCCGGTGATTGCTTCACATCATCCGCGCTCAAAATTGCGTAGAATTTTGAGCTTAATACCTTCGCAGCCATGAACATGTTGACGATTTCAATACCTGTAAGCCGTTCATTGATCATTGAGACGATAACGAAATCGGGCTTAAGAACTAAAGCAGTGTCTATAGCGGCGACCGGTTCGGATTCGAGTGTTACCTTGAAGCCCAATTGCGCAAGTTCCTGACTTATCACTTTCCTCTGTAAATTCTTAGGTATGATTAAAAGACCGACCGCCTTCGCGATTGATGTGCCACCTGACTGCTTGCGACCGGAAGGCAAGCTTTTCAGTAGCATCTCCTGTTCATCTTCACTGGGCTCTTTGCGTTCATGAATTATGGAACTTATTCCATCGATGAATATCTGCAGATCAGTGACATCAACATTATTCGGATCGCTGGTCGTCTCGATATAATCCTCCAGTCCGTGACACAATTTGGAGATGGTTGGAAATCCATAGGGTGTGCCGCCACCTTTGATGCTGTGGACGTCCCGCTTAATACGCAGGATAGAATCCCCCGGCCTTCCAGCTTCATTTCTGAGGTTGTCGAGGTTTTCTTCAACTTGCATTAGCTTGTCAGCGCATTCATCAAGGAAGTCGCCAGCCAGTGCCTGCATCATCATTTCGAAATCGGCATCATCAGGCATTCAAATACCTCTGTCGTGGTATCAAGCGATGCAATCCACGTTCGGGCAATCACATCTCGGAGAACGGACAAGACCGTGGCCCGGATCGAACCTAAAAATCTCGACCCGACAAAATAATACATTCTGTCAGTCGGCCAGGAAGTTGACCGGATATTAGGCAATCAGCATTCGTTTGGGTATTTCCAATGGTTTCCGAATGTTTCCTACTTGAGCCTTCGTGCTGCTCAGGGACCGAACCTGAAATGACTATTTCTTTGCCACAGTTCTTCGCAAATTTCCTGGATTGGCCATTAGCGACTATTGGCCATTAGCGACTAAATGGCCAGCGTTCGCCGTCTGTCCGCGAGCTGATCCAATATTGGACGCGATAAGACTGCGGCCAGTATGACCGTAACGGGTCAATACCGGCTCTCAGCGCCGCCCCAATTTCACGTCTGCTTAGTGCCTCGAAACGAAAGTCAGGCTGGCGAATGTCCGGTTACTGTGCAGAACCAAACGTATATCGGTCGTGCGAAGGAAGTTTTTTACTAGCCAGGGAGCAGACATAGATGCGGAATTATGATTTAAAAGTGACCTTGTTCCGGCCACCCTCCTTAGCTTCGTAAAGCAATTCATCCGCTGAGGCGACAAGCTCATCCAGAGTTTCGTCGTTCGCGAAGATGACCCCAAAGCTCGACGTTACGAACCGGCGTTCCTGTAAAGAGTCGAAATGACGCGCCTCAATTGCGGCACGCATGTTTTCGAACATCTCTTCGGCTTCCGAGCGCGTAATGTCATCGAGCAGAACACAAAATTCTTCCCCACCAAGACGGGCAACCAGATCATTGGGCCGCATACAATCGATCAGAACCTGTGATACGACGCGCAACACTTCATCCCCTACATCGTGACCATAAGTATCATTGACGCTTTTGAAATGATCGATGTCGAGCATGGCAAGCACCGCAGGCGCTTTTGCGTGCCTCGCCTTTTCAAGTTTGCCCGCGCCGTGCTCAAAGAAGTATCGCCGATTATATAGGCCGGTCAGATAATCTTTCGTGGCCGCATCGGCGAGCGCTTTAGTCTTCTCTATGAGATCGATATTTTGCGTTATCCTGCAGAAAAATTCTTCTGGCAGAAAACTCTTCGACAAAAAATCATTCGCACCGGATTTGATAAATCGAGCGGATAATGTATCCGTATTGGACCCGGACAAGCCAATGATCGCGAGTTCATTCTTGTCGTAGGTCTCGCGCACTTGTTTGACCAGCTCAATCCCATCTATGGGCTCCATCTGATAATCAGTTACAATCAATTTAATGTCACGATTGTCATTTAGGATTGCCAGCGCTTCCTCGCCATCTTCGGCCAGCAGAACCTGAAAATTATACTTACGCAGCAACTCGCCAACGTGAAGGCGTGTCGTGCGCGAGTCATCGACAACCATCGCTTTATAATTTCGGTTCTCGATCAAACGGTGGATCATGCTGCAAAGATACTGGATCGTCGCCTTGCTTTCTTTCACAACGTAATCAATCACCCCGGCTATTTGCATGGTTTGATCACGAATTTTGTCATCATAGGTCGCGGTAAAAACGATCGTTGGTATCTGAAATTCCGTTATCAGACGAATAGCCTCGCCGCCTGGTGCATCCTCAAGCTCATTGCCCGAAACTGCCAAATCGTAACTCTCTGGCCCGTGAAGCCTGATTAATTCAGATGCCTCATCCATTCGACGAGCATAATCGACTTCGATATCGACAAGCTTTTCTAGCTCCGCCAAAACAAATGCAGTTACTGTTCTGGAGTTTTCAACAAATAGCAGTCGCATCGCACGATGCCTTCACTTGTTCATTTACAACCATTGAATCCAATAGCTACCAACAGCATTGATAGCTTAGGTGTCGTAATGCCATGGCGCAATCGGACTAACTACGAAGTCCGTTATGGATCAAATCCAGAAGTAAACGCTGGCCGTTTTTGGAGTCCGCTAAACGCCAGAAAGCGGAAGTCGATTCCCCGATTTCGAAAAAGCAGACATCCCGAGTCCGCTTAGCCCCCTGAAAGCAGACGTTCTGACAGGTTGCCGAAAGAGTCCGGGTCTAGCCAAGAACGGACTTCATACGCGACCTGTAATCTAGCAATTATCGAGCCCACCGTGAGATTCACCGGCGGCTTCTTCGATAGGAAAGACCACCGAGATGGTGGTCCCTTCGTTCTCCTTGCTGTTGATTACTAGGCTGCCGCCATGGTTTTCGACAAGGGATTTAGTGATTGATAATCCCAGCCCCCAACCGTCGACGGTCTTGTGAGGATCGCGCTCTCCCCGCGCAAACGGCTCAGTAATTTCGCGTAGTTTCAGAGCGGAAATTCCAATGCCCGTATCGACAATATTGAGAGTGACAACGCGACTGTCCGCTGTTGCCGAAACTTCGATCTTGCCACCTCGGGGCGTGAACTTGACCGCGTTGGACAACAAATTTAAAAGAATTTGCCGAATCGCTCGACGGTCAACATGCAGACAGACCCCGTCAACAGACTCCGAGATCATTAAATCGATACCTGTCGAGTGCGCCGTCTCGGAAACCATACCGACGCTCTCTTCGATGATCTCCTTGGCATCTAACCACTCTTTGTTAAATGAATACCCGCCTGCCTCAATGGTCGAAATGTCTAGGATGTTGTTGATTAGCGATAACAGATGTTCGCCGCTGGATCGAATATCATTGGCGTATTCCTCGTACTTAACCACTTCCATCGATCCGAGGTAGCGGTGGCTAATGATGTCCGCGAAGCCGATGATGGCGTTCAACGGCGTGCGAAGCTCGTGGCTCATGGTCGCCAGGAACTTAGATTTGGCGTCACTGGCGCTTTCCGCCTGTTGGCGGGCCTCGTCGAGTTCCCGCTCAAATTTCTTACGCTCCGTGATGTCTTGGAAAGTCCCCCGCAAGGTGACCGGCTTCCCATCTACGAACACGGCCTCGCCGATGGCGCGAACGGATTTTCGGTTTCCTTTTGCTGAAATGATGGAAAGTTCCAGGTCCCAAGGCGTACCGTCCTGCAAGCCCGCCTCGACCGCGGCGGTTATGATAGGCTGGTCTTCCGGAGCGTAGAAATTGATTGCATCCTCGACGTTCGGTTGGACGTCTTCTGGGATTTCATGAATGCGGTAGGTTTCCGCACTCCAAACCAATTGCCCGGTCAGCAAATCAACCTGCCAGCCACCGATCTTGCTAAGCCGCTCGACGTCCTCAAGGAGGCGACTCTCACGCTTCCGAGACTGCTCGCTTTCGCGCAGCCGCTCCCCCTGCGTTGTGAGTTGCCTGTTTTTCGTTACCAGTACCCATAGATACGCCAATAGGCTGGACGCAAGAGCCAAGCTGAGAATGATGATCGCGCCAAGGATTTGCTCGCGGTATTTCGTCGTCCAACTGAGTCGCGGGTTGATCAGGCGCGAAATCTTGGCAATCTCGGCCGGGATCTCAAGATTCAACGCTTCGATGGTTTGGTCGTTGAATAGGTATTCGTTCGGGCTCTTGGTTATCGGCGTAAGATCGGCTAATCGGGTGCCGGTCAGATAAGCGTTCATCAGTTCCGCCGCCGCCTCACCTTGTGCGATGCCACTGGTAACGAAGCCACCGAGGACGCCGTCGAACAGATAAACATCTTCCATGCTGACAACTAGCTCATGATCGGTCTTGGTAATCCGTGACATGATCTCCTTGAGCGGCAGAACTTCACCTGCCGCGTTCCGGACGGCGCCCAGGGTCGTCAGAATGATGGGTTGTTTTGGAAGCCCGGCCAAATGGGCGACAATCTTGTCAATCTGAGACTCCGCTATGAAGGTAATCTTCAGGCGATCGCCACCGACCATTTCCTTCTTCAGTTCGGTCTCGATGGCTTGGTAGGTGGCGGAGCCATCACCGACGACGAGAATCCGCCCGAAATCCCCCAACAGCTGGCGCAACAAGATAAGGTTCGGCTGAATTTCCTTCCTTTCGAAAACTCCCGTAACCTTAGATCGGTCTATAGTGTCGAGGTGGGAATAATCGTTTACGCCGGAAAAGAATATTGGAACGTCAGGGAATAAGACGTCTGCCTGCTGCAACGCAAAATTTAGGCCGTTGTCATCCGTCACATATATAGCCGCAGGGGAATAACCCGCATACTTCGCGCGGAGAAAATTGGCTAGTTGGTCGACATATTGGCGGTCCAGTTTACGGCGTTTCGTGTCCAGATATTCGGTCTTGATGTCCAGCGGTCGGTGCGCGGACTGTCGGAGCGCGTTTACAAACCCCTCATGTTGCCGCGCTGTCCAAGGGTATTGCTGGCTATATGAGTGCAGGGCGAGAATATGCACCGGTTTCACATCGGGATGATCGGCGGCAGCCTGCCGCCACGGCGCAGGCGAAAAAGCAAAGCTGGTCGCCAAGACGATTAAAATCGGAATTGAGAGTTTGAATTTCATCGGCACCTTCAACCCGTAACTAAGTTTTCACAGCCAAGGGTGGAAATCCTTCGACCCTCAGATGCTGTCCTTTGGAGTCACCAAGCATTTCAAAATAAGACGCGTTAAGCGCATAATTCAGAAGCCGTCACGGCGCGCCAACGGCAATTCCTACCCTGCCAGTAGCATTGTATCTTCAAACGTAGACGTTTTGCACTTTTGAATATTTCGAGACGTCTCGAATTTTGGATAAGCAGGTGTGTATCTGCAAACCTCTAGTTGATCAGCGAGCAACAGAATAAACATATCTATAATTAGGTTAAGCGTTGCTTCGCCGGTCGTCAGAAGATGAACACGTCAATGTTAGATCGGTGGAAGCTCGAAGCCGGCATCCGCACGAAATGTCTCTTCTGGGTCAACTGGTTTTCCCCCGTTTTAATGGACACCTAGACTAGGCGCAACGGGCGCTAGGAGGTGTTGGATGACGAAGCCGAAGCGATATAAGCGCTACAGCGCGGAGTTCAAGCGCGAAGCGATTCTCAGGGCCGCGGAAGACGGTGTAGCCCCCGTATCTCGAAACTGCCTGGTGATCCGTCTGGGAGATCAGATGTCATGTCTCACTTACATATATAGACTAATTAGAAAGGACCGGTCCGGTGGAATCCACCGGGGTACCCCGGCTGTTTCCACCGGGGTTGGTTTTGGCCAGGATAGATTCCCTTCATCCCATGCGTTAGTATGCAATCATTCCATTGAGTTTATTTATCGCGCGGATGTTCGCCCACGCTTGCTGACATCTCGCGACCAATGATCGAGGAGCACAAAGCGGCCGGGAAGTCTTTCCCGGCTTACATCGTATATCGCGGGTAGGGGTTTTTGGGGAAGGCGTTAACATGATCGGCGCCATGGACGTGGAAAAGAAAGGCCTGTTCCATAGCCTGCTCAATGATGCCGGTGTCACCACCCGCAGCTTCCCGTTCGCCGGTTCAGTCTCGCCTGCGATCTTATTGAACCCCAAGAAGTCGAGCAAAACGGCGCTCAAGGACAAGGCCAAGCTGATTCTCTCGACCCTGGACCTGGGCATGCGGATTCCCAATCCGAAGATTCCCGGCATTTCGAAGTTGCTGGTGGTAAGCAATCCGACCCTGCATATCCGCGGCATGGAAGACGATGACGGCGTCAAGGTCGCGACCATGATCGACGGCACGATCAAGTTGATTCTACCGGATGAGACCGTGACCACCGAGGGCAGCCTGACCCTGACCCGGGGCGCCGGCAAGGTCGCTGGCATCCAGATCAAGAGCACATCGAAGAACGGCTGGTCCAAAGCCTTCGGCATTCCGTTCCTGGACCTCTTGGGGATCGGTATCACCGGGTCCATCGACACGGACGCCAAGGGTAAGCGCTCGGTCAAACTGGCACTCTCCGGTGCCGCCATGCTGGGCCGGCAACCGGTAACCGCCGTGACCAAGCTGGTCATCGAGAAGGGCGCGCTCAAGGATATCGGCCTGCACCTGCCGGGAATGATCGACGTCAAGGCCTTGCCCGGCCTGGGACAGATTCCCGGCATCAATGAACTGGCCTTCAGTGACATGAATCTTTCCCTGGAAGCGCTCAGCGGCGCCGTGACATGGAAGCGCTTCGGCATCACGTCCCGCGTCGCGTTGGCGGAAGTGGACGGCCAGTACGCCCTGTTCCTGCGTGTCCAAGGACCGCCGTTGAAACTGGGCCGCCTGGCGAAAAACATTCCGGCGCCCTTCGACGACATCGGCCTGCCGCAGTCGGCTCTGGCGCTGTCCACCCGCGACATGACCGACTTGACCCTGGGTGACTTGCCGGAGCCCGTACAGGTTCTGTTCGACGGCATGCTTGATGGCGATGCGGCAAAAGTGCCGGTGCTCGACGGCGTCAACCTGGTGGCGACGCTTTCAGAGGAGGAAATGCCGAAGCAATTGCGCGACGCCATGGAACGAATGGGCGCGAAAAAAATGCTCGACGGCAATATCGTCCTCACCGGGACTATCGGCGGCTTGTTCAAGGGCTTGCCGAACATCGCGCTCAGCGGATCGTTGCCAGGCATCACCATCCCCAAGGATGGGCATAAGAAGCAGTATCTCGACGACTTCATCAGCTTTAACAAAGGTCAGGGGGACTTCTTTATCCGCGCCGATCTGTCCTCGACCACCTTCCAGTTGGGCCTGGGCGGCGAGATGACCGTCTCCGTCCCCCGCCTGAACGATCCCAAGACCAAGGACAAACTGACCGTCCGGGGCGAGGTCTATGCCAACGCCGATCTGGTATCCGTCGCCGGCAGCTTCAAGCTCGGCGGCAATATGGACGGGAAATGGACCGAACCCTTCGGCCTGCGCGGCTTTACGATTGAAGATCCGGCCTTCGTTATGGGCGTCGATACGGAAGGCTCCGTTGAATTCGGCGTCGGCGGCGACACCACCTTCGTCACATCGGTAAATCCCCGCACCAAGCGGGAGGAGAAATTGAAGTTCAAATCCGACTTCCTGATCAACATCAACTTCTCCACGACCGTTCCCGTACCGAAAAAACTGGCCCTCGCATTCGACGCCAGCAGGGTCAGCATCCGCAACAACATCGACATTGCCGACTCGCTGTTCCGGGGCACACTGACCGGTGACCTGATGGCGGGCGCGATCAACGCCGCCCTGACGGATGAGAATGCGAAGAAGGCCCTGACGAAACTGCAAACGGAATTGAAAACGAAAAGCCTTATGCAGATCATGGGCCTCGACAATTTGCCGATCCCCTACTTGGTGATCAGGGATTACAATTTCTATTTCGTAACGCCGGGCGCCGTCATCCCGGGACGCGACAAAACCTTGACCGGCATGGGTTTGGCCCTGAAAGGCGATTTCTTCTTCGAGTTTATGGGCCGCAAGACGAAACTCCTCAAGGTCGATAACCGCCTGACCCTGAAGGACGGATTAAAGATTTATTCGGAGCTGCCGTCGTTCCGTGTGGGACCGCTGACCTTGAACAAGGCCGAGATTGACATCCTCGCCAAACTCGACCCGGCCAAGCTTAAGTACGACGCGCATTTCAAGATCAAGGGAGATACGAAATTCCTGGGCGCAACGGAAAAACTCGACCTGAAATTAACCAAGAACGAAGCCGCTTTCTTCTACGACAGAGACATGGGCGAGCTGTTGAAGGTTCGGATCGATGCCAAATCCGTCGGCGAGAACCTGTTCAAGCTCAAGGACTTCACCGTGACGGCCAAGGCCACCAGCGGCATTGACGAATTGGCGTCGAAAGTCCTGCCGAAAATCGGTATTCCAAAAACCCTCATCGATCTCGTCAAAAACGCCACGCCGCTACTCATCGACGGCCTGTCCTTTCAGGCCAGCGCAGCGGACTTCATCCGTGGCGGCGAAGCGACCATGACGCTGAACCATAAATTTTTCGGTGACCGGGTCAGGCCGGCAACGATGAAGTTCGCGCCGGTTTGGACGGACCCGAAATCGGCCCTGCCCGTGACCAAGATTGCCGAGGCCATGGGCGCCAGTTTCGCCCGGTATCTCGAAAGCAACCCGAAAGGCCTGCGCATCCTGCCCGGGCTGTCGAGCGCCGTCGGCGATGTCTCGCGTTTCCTGCGCTGGATGGCCGGCAATGCACAGGCAAAGTTGAATTGTGAATTTGCTAAACTTTCCAGCGGTATCGACGTGCAAGCCCGGGCCTGCCGCGATCCTGGATACTGCAACCCGTTGAACAAAGCCTATGCGTCATTGAACAGCCGCTGGAGTCCCGAATTGAAGCGCTGCTGGGGCGCCGGGGCCACAATCGTGCGGTTGCAGGGCAGCGATTTCTGCCTCGATGCGGCGAAGGATAACTTTTCGGAAGGCAACGAGATCATCCTGTGGAAGTGCGAGAGCAAGGAGAATCAAAGCTTCCGCTTCACCGGCAAGAACGGCGCCGCCGGCTTGGTGCGGGGCTATTACGGTATCTGTCTCGGCGCCGGCAATTACGGCGGAGGTGTCAAGCTGACGCTCATCAACTGCTCCGGCGCCAAGGGAAACCGCCGGCGCATGGACTTCAAATACCTAGTCGATGGCCGCATTCAGATTATCGATTATCAGGCGACGAAACGAAGCGACCATTGCCTGGCCCTTTCCGGCAACCGCGCCGAGGCCGGCCGGAACATCATCATGAAACCCTGTTCGTGGTCGGACGCCAAGAACTGGCTGCTCTATGATCCGCACAGAAAGCAGGTCATCAACCCGGCCCTCACGCGCATCAAGGCCGAGGCACGGGGGCAGAAAGAGAAGTTGCGCCAACAAGCGGCGGCGGAGCGGAAAGTGCGGGACGCGCGAATTGCCGAGGCGGCGCGGAAAGCCAAGGCACGCGAACGCGCCAGCCGCTTCAACCGCGCCCAGCTGGTCAATGCCAGAGGCGTCTGCGCCGACGACAGCTCGGGCAAGCTGACGCGTGGCGGCAAGATCATCGTCTGGGGTTGCAACGGTTCGGGGCCGGGCAAAGAGCGCCAGCTTTGGAGCCTCAGCGACCGAGGCCAGATTGTGGCCACCAACAACCTCTGCCTGGATGTCGCCAGCCCGCCGGCCAAGGTCGGCACGCCGATGATCATCTGGGGCTGCAATGCCAGCGGTCCGGGTATGGAACGGCAGCGTTGGCGGCGGGCCTCCGATGCTCTCCAGCATGTGCAGAGCGGTCTCTGCCTGAGCGCTACCCAGGGAGGAAATCAGGGCGGACGGCTGGTGCTCAGCAAATGCACTGACACGCCGGAGCAGAAATGGCGGCCCAGGGGATAGCTAGCGCGCCTGTCGCCAGTGATTTTCGGTAACGACGATTTGCTCCCAGTGGAGCGATTTTTTCGTTTGATCCCCCGGAGGGGCTAAGTCATCCTTCGTCGAGCCCTCGTCTCCGCCACCAGAAGCCAAGTTAGTACGATCCCGTCAGCCGACAAAGGGCCGGCAAATATTGAGCACATCTTCGAAATCACCCATGGCCGGTCGGTCCATGAAAGTCTCAATGTTGGCCTGCAAGCTTACAACGGCCGAATTCGTGCCAAAGACTTTTGCACTGCCATAGAAAATTTCGCCTATCATGCCAGCCAAGGAAACCGAAGCGGCAAACAATGGCGACAAGAAAGCTGCTGCAATTCTGGAAACCTTGGATGCGGCCATGGGGAATTAGATGACCAACCTTGACCAGTTCGAATCGGTTTTCAAATCGGCGGACAAAGCCGTCTTCGCCTATGCCCATCCGTCCTTTGATCATGTGCTGGTCGTCACCGATTTGGATGCGCCGGACGCTGAAAGCATGGTCAGCCGCATCCGGACATTTCTCTCCGCCGTCGATGCGAAAGACACGCGATGGGACGTGCTTGCCGGCGCGGACTTCGATACGGTCCAGGCGCTTCTGGAACGGATTGAAGAACAGAAGCCGGACCTTATCGTCACCTACCGGCATCTGCATTCCAGTGCCTGGCGATGGCCGCACGGGCTTGGCGAGTATTTGGACGTGATGACCCAGGCGACCACTGTGCCGGTACTTGTCCTACCCCACCCGGACGCCGATCGGGCATTGCCGCACAGCTTGAAAGATACGGCCCGGGTCATGGCTATTACCGATCATTTGACCGGTGACAGCGGCCTGATCAACACGGCCCTGGCTTTCACCCGTTCGGGCGGCACCTGCTGGCTGACCCATGTGGAAAGCGCGACGGTGTTCGAACGCTATATGGAGGCGGTTTCCAAGATTCCGGAGATCGATACGGAAACAGCGCGGGAATCCTTGACCGCGCAGTTGCTGAAGGAACCGCGGGATTTCATCACAGCTTGCCGGACGGCCATCGATGGCCTTGGTCTTTCCATCACTATTGAGGACGTGGTGACGATGGGGCGGCGGGTGGCCGAGTACAGAGACCTGATCGATGAGCGCGAAATCGATCTGCTGGTCCTGCATACCAAGGACGGTGACCAATCGGCCATGCACGGCGGCGCCTATGCTCTGGCCGTCGAACTGCGCGGCATTCCGTTGTTGATGGTCTGAGCATGCACCACGTTCCGCCCACAGTCACCGGCCTCTTCGTGGCGCTTCTGGTCGCCATGATCTTGGCTCTCGCTTTCGAAGAAAAAATTCACGCCAAAAAATCCGTGATCGTCGGCTGGTTCGCGGCGCTGACACTGCTGCTGGCCGTTGCATTCGGCCTGGTGCAGCGCGAGACCGTGGAAATCCTCGGCCATCCCATATCGCTGCCGATTTATATTCCCGGCGTCGATTGGGAGGTGATCGCCATCATCCTGGGCTCGTCGCTGTTCGTCGACGTGACCAGCAAATGCGGCTTGTTCAGTTGGATCGCCATCAAATTGACGAAGGCGTCGCGGGGCGATCCGCTGCGGCTTCTAATCTTCTACGGCGTCATGACCGTGGTCTTCTCGGCTGTCCTTAACAATGTCACCGCGATGATCATTGTCGGCACGCTCAGCGGCGTATCGCTGGGGAAACTGCGGATGACCCATAAACTCCTTGGGTTTCTGTTGATCGAGGGGTTGCTGACCAATGTTGGCGGCCTGCTGACGTTGATCTCATCCGTGCCCAACATCATCGTCGGCAACGCCGCCGGTATCAGCTTCGTCACGTTCTTCCTCAAGGCCAGCCCCTATGTGGTCGTGGCGACGGCGATCACGATTTTCATGGGGGCGCGATTATTCGGTATTGCATCCTTATCCAGCGAAGCGGCAAAAGCCGAAGCCGCACATCTGGTCGATGGGTTCGACGAAAACGACGGCATTGAATCCGATGGCTTTTTCTATTTCGGCACGGCGATGACCGGGCTGTTTATCGTCGCCATGGCCAGCGTTTCCGTGACGCCTTATATAAAGGATCTGGGCATGGGCTATGTGGCACTGGCTTTCGCCGCCATCATGCTGACCCCCGTCAAGGCGACCGCAGATCGCTTCTATCAGGCCATCGATTGGGATCTGCTTGCCTTCTTCGGCTGTCTATTCATCGTCATCAATATGATGGAGCACGCCTTGGTCCTGAAGCTCATCGGCGAAGGCCTGAAGCCGATTATCGGGCTTGGTGAAACCGTCGGCACCGGCGTCCTGCTGGTCGCGTCGGCGGTGGCCAGTTCGGTCACCGACAACATTCCGCTGGCTGCCATGTTGGCGAAAATTCTTGGCGGCATGGAACTGGCGCCGGACTCGCCGTTCTGGTGGGCGGTGATTTTCGGCGCCAATCTGGGCGGCAACATCACCCCCATCGGCTCGGCCTCGACCCTCGTTGCCGTGACGATCATACACAAAAACAAACTACCCATGTCCTTCGTGGCGTTCGTCAAGGCGGCAGTGCCCTTTGCCGTGCTTCAATTGGCTTTGGCGGCGCTCTATGTTGTGTTTGTTCTGCGGTGATGCCCCGGCGCGTTGCCAAGCTCTTTGTATATGGTTTTCGGATATACTGATTGAAGTAATCGTGCATTATGCCCAAGTGAGTTTATGATTATGTCCGACTGACGAGATGATAACTTGGGAACAAATCCATGAACGACCGCTTCAATATGGATGGCCACAAATTGCATTGGCATCTGGACCGGGTTAATGCCTGGCAACAGGGCGAACGCGTTGCCCCGCTTCACATCGACATGGGCATTACAACGGGCTGTAATATGGCCTGCACCTATTGTTATGGGGTGATTCAGAACCGGTCAGGTTACGGGACCGGAAACAAGGGCATCAGACACATGCCGAAAGACGCGATCCTTCGGACATTTTCCGGGGCCAAGGAAGCCGGCGTGCGCTCCATCGCGATTATCGGCGAGGGCGAGAATACCCTGAACCCGCATTTCCATGATGCCCTGGAGCACGGCCGCGAGATCGGCCTCGACTTGGGTCTGGCGACAAACGGTGTGCGCGTTGATCCGTCGCGTGCTGATTTGCTGCTGACGGCCCTGACCTGGTTGCGCTTCAACATCAGCGCCGCGACGCCGGAAGCCTTCAAGCGCATCCATTGCACCGATCACTATGACCGGGTTCTTGAAAACGTTCGCGCCCTGGTCAAGGCAAAGGCCGAGAACGGCTACCCGTGCACGCTGGGCCTGCAGATGGTCGTGACCAAAGATAATTTCGACCAGATCGTACCGCTGGCCAAGCTGGGCCGTGAATTGGGCGTTGATTACTTCGTCATCAAGCCGTGCTCCGATACGCCGGAGGGTGACCTGGATTCACCGCATGAAGAATACGCCAGGCAGTCTGCCATCTACGAAGAAGCCAAAACCTGGTCGACGGAAACCTACGAGGTCGTGCCGAAACTGGCGAAATTGATGGATCACGGCTGGAAAGATTACCCGGTTTGCTTCGGCACCCAGTTCATTATCGCCATCAGCGGTAATGGCAACGCCTTCCCTTGCGGCCATTGGTTCGACATTCGCACGGATGAGTTTCTGATGGGCAACGTCATTGATACGCCGTTCGCCGAGATCGTCGCCAGCGAGCGCTATTGGCAGGTTCAAAAGCATGTGCAGAGCGTTGACGTAAACCACGATTGCGAAACCAACTGCCGCCAACACTACGTCAATCAATTCCTGTCGAATTTATCGAACCCGCCGGGTCATTTGAATTTCGTCTAGCGATATCGCACGGCGGAATATCGGAGGCGTTTATCCGCTCGCGGATTCTCGCTTAAATCCGGTTTCCGCGTAATCTTCAAGATCGTCATATGCGCGGATGATGTCGCCGCCTTCTTCGCGATGCCGCAACAGCCATTTTTCCTTATTTTCACGCCAATAGCTGGCCCGGATATCATTCAATTCCTGGCCCGAAATATCCTCATGTTCAATATGAGAGAGCGCAAACCGCACGTCGTCGGCGTTGTAGGTTTCGGTCAGTAGTGCGCGATCATTGCACTCGTCATAAAGCGGCGTACCGGGTAGTGGCGATACCAGGGACAAGGAGAAATCGTCCAAGTCGAGATCGCGGGCCATGTTGGCGGTCTTCAAGACCTGCTCACGTGTTTCATCCGGGAACCCGAGCATGAAGTACCCCCTGATTTCCAGGCCGACCTCTTTGCATTTGGCGACGACTTCGGGGACCCGGTCGATCTTGACCTTTTTGTCGACGCGTTTGTCCTGAATTTCCTCGTCGGCGGATTCAATGGCAATAATAGCCCGGGCCCAGCCGGCCTTTTTCATCAATTCGATCAACTCGTCGTCAAGCGCGTTGACCTCTGAGCCGGGCGGATTGACGAAGGTCATGCCGGGGAAATTTTCAGCAAAGGCGCGCAACATTTCCTTGCCGCGTTTTTGGGCGACAAACAGGTTGTCATCCATGAAATGGACTTCTCCGACGCCGAACTCATCCCTGAGCCAGCGAATTTCGGCGACAACGTCTTCGATGGGCCGCTTGCGGTAATATTTGTAGCCCCCCATCAACGGCGATGTGCAGTAGTCGCAAACATGCGGACAGCCCCGCGTCGTCACCATCACGGCATAGCGTTCGTGAACCGAGGTGCCGCCGCCTTGGCGGACCTCAACGGCCCAATAACTGGGCATGTCGAACAAATCCCAGGCCGGGAAGGTAAGCGCTGTCAGATCGCCGGGATTGGGAGAATCCTTACGGCCATAATAGGCAAAATCGCTGCCCTGATAGGCCGGGACCGCGCTGGACATGGTGTTGGTGATTGTCTCGCCGTCGCGCCAATACAGGCCTTTGACACTGCCAATCTCGCCCTCACCATTCAGCGCATTGAGAAATTGCGGAAACGTCAAATCGGCTTCGCCGGTCAGCACATAATCGACCGCCGCCTGCGCCTCCAAAACTTTTTCCGGCATGGCCGACGGATGGTGGCCGCCAAGAATGATCGGCAGGTCCGGCAAATCCGCTTTGATCGCGGCAATCAGTTTAAAAACTTCGGTCGCCAGGTGAGAGAACAATATGCCCATGCCCAGCATGTCTGGCTTGGCTTCCTTAATTCGGCGTATGACTTCATCGGTGGGCAGGCCATAAACCACATAATCGTCGCAGAAGACTTCGTTATCGTAACCTTCAAGCAGGACATCGAGAATTTCGACGTCGTATCCCGCATTGCGGACAGCACCGGCAACATAGGCGAGGCCCAAGGGCGGCTGCGCGTGTTTGCGTTCAAGAATGGCGCCGTCGATCGGGCGGACATAGCACTTACCCGGCGGTGCAAGCAGCAGGATTTTTTGATAGGGTCTCATGGTGTGCCTCCTGACGACGAGCCTACCACGGCATCGTGTCCTTGGTGCTGACAAAAATATATCCGTCCTTGCTGCCGGCCGGCATATCGTCCGGCGCCTCAACCTTTTGCCACCCGATTTTCTGGGCAAAAATATTAACGTCGTCGCCTGCGACGGCGGCCAGGATGGCGTCCCGATTTTCCGGATTGTGAACTTCCACGAAGGCATCCATCGTGTCCCAACGGCGGCGCGGAATGGAGGCGACGATTGCGCCTTCACTGCCTTCGACATTGATCTTTATAAGGTCCGGGTACATGCCGAAATCCTCCAGCGTCGATACCTCAACGTCAAAGGCATCATGTGCGCCGTAGAATTCGCGTACGCCAGCGATATGGTTGGCCATAATATTGCCTTTGACCCGAACAAACTGCGCTGTGCCGGTGGTGTCCAAAATCGCCAGCATATGCGGGACGACCGACCCGGCATTGTTGGCGGCGATGTTTTCGTTCAGCATCTCGAAGGTCCGCGGGTCCGGCTCGAAGGCATCGACCTTGTAGCCCATTTTGGCGGCGATAATGGCGTCGGCGCCCATGTTGGATCCGACGTCAAAGAGTGTCCGGTAGCGGTCCCGGTTGCGCCAGTAGAAGGCATAGATGATCATTTCAACAGCACAGAAAAATGCATAGCTGTCGACCGTTCCGTCACCGGCCGGCACCCGTGGCCAGTACAGGTCGGCGAATGGCCCAAAGCCCGGACGATCCGTGTCAAGGCCTTGAAAATGGTCCTCGATGATCTTCTCGAAATGGCAATAGAGAGGGTTTGAAACGGAATGATATTCCGCCAATTTGGGTAAAGCCGTGAAAATATCTTCGATCAGATCGACCCGGTTGGACGACGCTTCCACAGGTTATTCTCCCCGTTATGGGTCACATAAATCGCCTTCTGCGATCCCCTCAACATGGCATGAATCGGTAATTCACACAAGAGACCCACGAATCTGTTTGAGCCGCGCATCGAAATTTTGGTAGCACGGTCTTCCGCTCCCATGCTATGGTTTTGCCAGAAAGAATTTTGTAAATCTAATCCACGAGGTGGCTGTGCCTAGCGACAGAAAAGTCGTTTATTTGGCCGACCTGACGTATACCGGTCCTGTTCTAAGTTCAAATGTCCATCCTTTGGCCGTTGGGCTTATCGGCGCGCATATTTTTGAACAGTTCGGCGACCGTCTGACGATCGAGCTATTTAAATATCCCGATGATCTGGCCCGTGCCATCGACGAACGGCCGCCGGACGTATTCGGGTGCTCAAATTATTCGTGGAACAGCGAAATCTCGCTGACGTTCGCGCGGTTGATTCAGGACGCCTCGCCGAATTCAACGGTGATTTTTGGCGGACCAAATTACGGGACCACCGACGTCGAAACGTCGGATTTCTGGGACCGCGAGCCGTCCGTCGATTTTGTCGTTACCGGCGAAGGCGAACTGGCCATGGCGGCGATCATGGAGGCGCTGTTCGAACACGACATGGATGTTGCCGCCCTGAAAGCGACGCGGCCGGATTTACCGAACACGCATTACATGGTGGACGGAGAGTTAATTTGCTGCGCAAGCATCCCGCGGATTCGGGATATTTCCGTTATGCCGTCACCCTATCTGCTGGGCATGATGGACAAATTCTTCGACGACAAACTGGCGCCGATGATCGAGACGACGCGGGGTTGCCCTTATTCATGCACGTTCTGCACCGAGGGTGACGCCTATTATTCCAAGGTGACGAAGCGCCGCGACATCGCCGATGAGTTGGACTACATCGCCCAGCGCGTCGGCGACATGCCGGAACTACACCTGACCGATCAGAATTTCGGCGAATACAAGGAAGACCTCGTTAAATCACGACAAATCCGAGACGTCATCGACACCTACGATTGGCCGAAACACATTCAAGTCGATGGCGCCAAGATGAATAAGGGGCGATTGCTGGAATGCGCCGGCATTGTTAAAGGACGGATTTCCGTCACAGCTGCACTGCAAAGCACCAATGCCGAGGTTCTTGACGCTATTAACCGGCTTAATATTTCAAATGACACGTTGTCCGATACCGGACGCGAAGCGCGGAAACTAAATGTCCGATCTTATATCGAGCTAATATTGGGGCTGCCCGGCGAGACCAAGGAAATTCACCTTGAGAGCCTTCGCGATGCGGTGATGAGCGGCGTGCCGACCGTGCGTATGTACCAGCTCATTTTGTTGCCGAATACCGAGATGAACACTTCGGAATCCCGCGCCAAGTATGGTTTTAAGCCGCGTTACCGTCTAATGCCGCGCGGCTATGGCCGTTACCAAATCCTCGGGTCGGACGTGAACGCCATCGAATATGAGGAAATCGTCACCGAGACAAACACCCTGTCCTTTGACGACTATCTGGATTGCCGCGAGTTACATCTGACCATCGAGATGATTCACAACGACGACGTGTTTCAGGAATTGCGCGCGCTTTGCAGCCATGCCGGCATTGATTGGTTTGACGTGCTGCTTGGTTTTTACGCCCGTACGCGCCAGGCTGTTCCGGCGATCAAGGCGATCTTCGATACATACCGCAACGACAATCTGGCCGGGTTATGGGACAGCCGTGATGCCGTGTTGGCCCACGTCTCGGCCAACATGGATGACTATTTGAATAATTCATCGGGGACCAATGAGCTGTCGAAAGGCAAGGCACTCGCCTGGTTTTCGGCCCAGAAAGAAATACACGAAGCGATGTACGCGGAAGTCAGCGCGCAACTGGCTGAAGCCGGTGAAAACGCCGGCCGGTTTGCGCCCTACTTGAACCAGTTGAAGAAATTCAGCTTGCTCCGCAAGCGCCAGATTTTGGATACCTCGGATCATAGCGAAGGCCACTTCGATTTCGATTTTCCTGCCATGGTCGCCGCTAATTTTTCCGATGACCCCATGGATTTCCAACTCAATCATCCGATCCAATGCATTATCAGACATGACGCCGAACAAACCGGTCTGATCGATAGTTATGTGCACGCCTTCGGAACGACGATCGACGGGCTTGGCCGAATTATGATGATGGCGCCGGTGGCGCGCATGTTCCGCGGCGTCGAGCGCAAGGAAATGGTGGCCGCAGAATGACTGCTTTGGCCCAATCGCAATTTGTTGAGCAGCACGGAAACGCTCTGCTGAGAAAGTTTCCGAACCAACCCGTTCCACCGACGGTGACGCGGGCCGAGGGTGCCTATCTGGTGCTCGACGATGGCCGCAAGCTGTTGGATGCAAATGCCGGCGGCAGCTCATTTGCGGTGCTTGGCTTTTCGCACCCCGATGTGTTGGACGCCATGCGCGATCAGATGACGCGCTATTGCCACATCGATTTCAATTCGTGGAACAATCCACTGGCCGAGGAACTGGCGGCCTTAATTCTGTCGCGCGCGCCGGCCGGCCTCAGCCGCGTTTATCTGGCCGGCGGCAGCGGCAGTGAGGCCGTCGAAGCGGCGATGAAGCTGTCTTATCAAGTCCACCACGACCAAGGGCAGCCGGACCGAACCTGGATTATTTCCCGGAACCAGTCCTACCACGGTGCCACGTTGGGCGGGCTGATGGCGTCCGAACTGGGCAATTTGAATTTCTACGCGCCGCTTCTGCCAGCGCATCACGCCCGGATCGCACAACATCATCCGCTTTATCATCGCCGCGACGACGAAAGCCTGGATGATTACGCTCGGCGCTCGGCGCAGGACCTGGAAGACAAAATTCTGGAGATCGGTGCTGACAAGGTTTGCGCCTTTATCGGTGAAACAATGCTCAGTGCAATGGTTGGCGACGTGCCGCCAGCGCCCGGTTATTGGCAATATATCCGCGAAATCTGTGACCGCCATGGTATCCATTTGATCTTGGACGAAGTCTATTGTGGCCTCGGCCGTAGTGGCCGTTCATTCTGCTGCGAATGGGACGGTGTTCGCCCGGACTTCGTGACCGTCGGCAAGACGCTGGCAGCCGGTTTTGTACCGCTGAGCGCGGTCGTGACCACGGAAGCCGTCGCCAGCGCGATCGCCGACGGACCGCAAGGCCGCATTCAGCATGGCCATACGCACCAGGGGCACGGGCTTGGCGTTGCCGCCGCCCTGGCTGTTCAGAAGATCGTGCAAACCGACGCCATGTTGAGCAGGGTTGATGAACTGGGTAAGCGCATGCGGGCGTCTTTGCGCAATGCAATCGGCGCGCACGCGTATTTGCGTGAGATTCGCGGCCGCGGTCTGCTATTTTCATTGGAATACGATTGCCCGGATAAAAATAATTTCGGCACCCGGATTGCCGAAATGCTGAAAACCGAAGACGGCATCTTGTTAAATTCAAAATGGCACCGGATGTCCTTCGCACCACCCTTCATTCTCAGCAATGAAGAAGCCGACCACATCACCAATGCCGTGGCCCGCGCCTTTTTCGCGACCGCCGACGGATGGGAGAATTGAATGCTTGATAAATCCATATCTGTTAGCTCGCTGACCGAGTGCGGGGTCTGTGGCCACGGCGAATTGGAAACCGTCATCGATCTGCCGCTGTTTCCATTGACCGGCATTTTCGTCTCAGAGCGGGTGTCCGACACGCCGCATGGGCATGATCAAAAGCTCCAATTCTGCAACGCCTGCGGCCATGCACAGCTTGAAAATGTCTTGGCGCCGGCGTTCCTCTACGGCGAACAGTACGCCTACCGGTCATCGGCCAGCCATCTGACCCCGGCGGCGGTGGATTTTTTCCTTGATTGCCTGAACCAGCTTCGCCCGAAGAAACATTTCAAACTGGCCGTTGAAATCGGCTGCAATGAAATGGTGCTGCTTGACCGCATGCTGGAGCGTTCGGACCGGGCGGTTGGCATCGACCCGCTGTGGCAACGTATGACACCGGATGAAAAGCCGGGCCGTGAAATCCTTGGCAAGTTTCTGGAAGACGTGGATTTGGAGGTTGAATTGGGCGGTCGCCCGGACTTGATCGTTTCAACTCATAATCTTGAGCACATCAACGATGTCCGCGGGCAACTGGCACGTTTGATGGACGTCGCCGCCGATGATGCCCTGTTCCTCATGGAGGTCCCGGATTTCGACCTGATGGTCGAAAACATGCGTTTCGATCAAGTCTTCCATCAGCACATTCATTACTTTGGCCTGACGTCGTTCCTGAAGATTATCGAGGAAACGGGCGGTCATTATCAGTCTCACTTCTACAATTACCGAGGCTGGGGCGGCACCGTGGTCGTCGCCTTTACAAAATCCGCGAACGATGCCGCGGCGCCGGCCGGGCGCCCGCAGACCGCAGACGCCGTCCGGGCCCGCTATGGATTATATCAGGAGCGAATGGACACGACGGAAAGGTTGCTGGCCGGTTTGAGCGGCGAAATGTGGGGCTACGGGGCCGCCCAGATGTTGCCGACGCTGGGCTATCACATGAAAACCGATTTTGGGTTCCTGGCCGGGATCATGGACGACTGTCCGAGGCGTACCGGGCTGACCTATCCCGAACTTGACGTTCGCATTTTCAAACCCGACGACAACACGCGGCTCGATCATGCCACGGTGATTATCACCGCCCTTGACGCCGTGCGGCCGATCATGAACCGGCTACGCGATTTCAACCCGCGATTTGTCGTCATTCCGTCTCATGTCTATTGAGGCCTGAAGCGAGTTGCCGCGAATTATTTTGCGGCCATAGGCGGCATGGGAACTTCATTCGACCAAATGCGGGTAACGACGCAGGAATGACGCTGTTGGCGCCGATGCTATTCGAATGCCGCGATAGTCGTTCAGATCTCTGAACCGACGAATGTTTTCCTGATCGTCATCCGTCATATGGAACTCGCCGTTCAAGCGCGCCATCATTTCTTCGACGGCTTCGCGAATTTCCTCGGGCGTATTGGAGATGACCTCGAGACCATGTTCTTCGTAATAACGCGGCGACTGCATGAGGCGGCGCGGTGGGGCTACCATCTCGGCGGCGTTCAGATATTTACCGGTATCACGGCGTCGGAACAGCTTCGGAATATACAAATCTCTGTGCGAAAAGGGCGGGTCGCCGGGCGGAAACATATTCACGCCGACGATCGGCGTGCCGAAGACATTGGCCACCGCCAAGCCGCCGGAGGATACCGCGACCATGAACTTTGCCGCGGCACAAAAGAAAATGTCGAGTTCCTCGGCGCGATCCGTGGACACGGCATAGTCGATGACCTGGGCCATGTCAGGCAGCGGCGTCATTGACGGGTCACCGATGCGCACGACCCAGCCGCCGCGGTCGGTAATCGCCTTGATGGTTTGAAGATAGTCTTCTATGCGGCCATCGCGGTGCTGATTATCATCCCAAGTTGAGCCTGTCTCGGCGTGATAACCGGGTTCTCGAACGTGCAGGGCAGCGAACCATGCGTCCTTTGGCATGCCGCGCTGCTGCAGCCAGTCGGCGCCTTTTTGCCGATGATCGTCGCGCAGCTTGAGCAGCGGACCGCCGCCGGCATCTTCCCACAACGCCCAGATTTCAGGTGACGCCCAATTTGTGTGCAGCACCCGGTCATCGGCGAGCCGGAAGATATGCATGTCCAACTCGCAACGTTCGTAAGTTTCTTCCATCTCCGCGACGTCCACCGGGTCCGTCAGAATAGTAATCTCACCCGGGTGCTGCTCGTGCCAGTATTCAAGGAGCACTTTATTGCAGACCCACTCCGACCGTGTTGTCAGGATCGCTTTGACTTTCGGTGTCAGGCCAAGTTTCCGTGCCTTTATATAGACATCGACGGCATGCGACAGTTCGCCGAACCGGCTGCACGTCACTCGGTTGGGCCAGAGCAATTGGGTGATTTCGCGGCCGAGTTCCCGCGCCTTTTCCACCGCCAGTTCGTCGAGAATTTCGAGAATTGTATTATAGATTTCAGAGGCCGACTTCTCGTCGCCAAGACGAAGAAGCGCGTGCGCCAAATCCCGATAAAGGCTCGGCGTAAACTGCGCTGCTTCACGCAGGACGAGGCACGCGCGCTCAATGTCACCGCCAGCGTCAAAAACCCTGGCCATGGATTCCAATAATTTGGGCCGGTGTTCATCGTCACGATTTTCGTTGACCGCTTTGATCAAGAACGGTTCCGCATGTGCCAGGGTTTCGGCACTTCCAGCCAGGAATATCCCGATAGCCCGGTTCAGGTTGTAGTCGTTGGGATTTTTTGCGTAGCCGGGCTGGTGCGGCAATAATGATGAAAGCGCGGATCGGGCCGTGGCGACATTTTTAACGTTCTCGAGGTTTCTTTGAAACTGAGTCAGCAAATTGCTCAATTCATCACTCATCGGTACTTGCTCCGTCGCGCCAAGTCACTGAATGGGTCGTTTTCGTATTGAATTCATGGAGTCATTGGAAATCTTGTGGTCCAGGGATTAAGCCAAATTACTGTAAATTGCACAACATCAACACTGTTTTGGACAGGGATCGATCGTACGACAATAGATAGCGCCGTATAGCCACACCGGCGGTGCGGCGGTCAGCGCTTTCACCCGATCACCACCTTCTTAGGCAGCCAAGCATCTGCGGACCAATGCGCCGCGATCGTCCGACCTAACTATATTCAGGCCAATAGATGCGGGTGTCGACGCAGGAAGGACGCAGTTGGCGATGAAGGTGTTCGAATGCCGGGATAGTCGTTCAGTTCCCGATAACGCTGCAAGTTGGCTTGATCGTCATCCGTCATGTGGAACTCATCGTTCAAGCGCGCCATCATTTCTTCGACGGCTTCGCGCATTTCCTCGGGCGTATTGGAGATGACGTCGAGACCATGTTCTTCGTAATAACGCGGCGACTGCATGAGGCGGCGCGGTGGGGCTACCATCTCGGCGGCGTTCAGGTATGTACCGGTATCACGGCGTCGGAACAGCTTCGGAATATACAAATCTCTGTGCGAAAAGGGCGGGTCGCCGGGCGGAAACATATTCACGCCGACGATCGGCGTACCGAAGACATTGGCGACCGCCAAGCCGCCGGAGGATACCGCGACCATGAACTTTGCCGCGGCACAAAAGAAAATGTCGAGTTCCTCGGCGCGATCCGTGGACACGGCATAGTCGATGACCTGCGCCATGTCAGGCAGGGGCGTCATTGACGGGTCACCGACGCGCACGACCCAACCGCCGCGATCGGTTATTGCCTCAATGGTTGGAAGATAATCTTCGATGCGGCCATTGCGATGCTGATTATAATCCAAAGCCGTACTCGTCTCGCCGTGATAGCCGGATTCTCGAACGTGCAGGGCGGCGAACCAGGCGTCCTTTGGCATGCCGCGCTGTTGCAGCCAATCGCGCCCTTTTTGCCGATGATCGTCGCGCAGCTTGAGCAGCGGACCGCCGCCGGCATCTTCCCACAACGCCCAGATTTCAGGTGACGCCCAATTTGTGTGCAGCACCCGGTTATCCGGTAGGCGGAAAATATTCGCGAACAGATCGCAGCCGCGATAGATTTTCTCGGTCTCGGTCACCTCCATCGGGTCGGTCAGAATGGTAATCTCGTCGGCATGTTGTTCCTGCCAGTATTCGAGCAACACTCTATTGCTGATCCACTTCATCTGGGTGGTCAGGATCGCCTTGACTTTCGGTGTCAGGCCAAGTTTTCGCGCCTTTATATATACATCAACGGAGTGCGCTAGTTCGCCGAACCGGTTGGAGATGACATCATTGGGCCAGAGGATCTGCGTGATTTCGCCACCCAGTTCCCGAGCTTTGTCCTCCGCAGCTTCGTAGTAAATATTAAGAATACCATTGAAAATATGGCAGGCATCTTCCTCCTCTCCGAGGCGCAGCAATGAATCAGCCAGGTTTTTGTGGTCCAATACCCTTGGCGAATTCTGACAGGCTTCGCGAAGAACTTGATTTTGCCTGACGACGTCACCCGCGGCGTCGAAAACTGACGCCAGGGTCCTCAACAGTTTCATCCTGGCCGGCTCATCGCGATTTGCGTTGACCGCTTTGATGAGAAAATTTTCCGCAATATGTTCAGAATTAACATCGCCGCCGAGAAACAATCCGACCGCCTTATTTAATTCGTAATCATCGGGGTCATCGCGATGCTTGGCTTGGATCGACAAAAGGCGGCTGATCGTGGTTTTGATGAATACGGATTTTACCGGTGCATCTTGGAGCTGACCGAGCAGGGTGTTCAAATCGTCGCTCATCGGGTCCCGTCTCCGTAAAAATCGCAGTATCTATTGAATGCGGGTCGCCCTAAGGTTAATCCCTGTGTCCGGCATTTCCCAGATAATCTACACGCCTTATTATAATCGACCTCGGATGGATATCATATCTTCTCTGAGATAAGATTCCCCTGGCCTATTGACCTGTCCGCATCATGTTTGGACCTTGGCCAACCCGTGCATTTCGTCCCCTTCCGAATCCAGTTCCTGCGTCGCTGCGGCCGTCTGCACTGTGCTGAATGCTAGCAGCACCCGGCCGGCTGTGAATGGATAGGATTGGCGCCGTGATCGTGCGGCCTTGCAAAATTCAGGCTAAAAGATGCGGGTATCGGCGTAGGAAGGACGCGGTTGGCGACGACGGTGTTCGGATGCCGGGATAATCGTGCAGTTCCCGATAGCGGCGCAAGTTGGCCTGATCGTCATCGGTCATGTGGAACTCACCGTCCAGGCGCGCCATCATTTCCTCAGCCGCCTCGCACATGTCCTCGGGCGTATTGGCGATGACGTCAAGTTGATGCTTTGCGAAATAGTGCGGCGACTGCATCAGGCGAAGTGGCGGCGCGACGATTTCTTCAGCATTAAGAAATTCTCCCGTGTCGCGCCGCTGCAGATGCCTGAAGATATACAAATCTTTTTCCGAATAGGGATAATCGCCGGGCGGAAACATATCTACGCCCAGGACGGGCGTGCCGAAGACATTGGCCACCGCCATGCCGCCGGAGAGCCCGGCGACCATGAATTTTGCCGCGGCACAGAAGAATACATCCAGTTCCTCGGCGCGTTCCGTTGCGACGGCATAGTCGATGACCTGGGCCATGGCAGGCAGCGGCGTCATCGTCGGGTCGCCGGTTCGCACGACCCAGCCGCCACGATCAGTGATCGCTTTGATGGCGGGAAAATAGTCTTCGAGGCAGCTATTGCGGTGGCGGTTATAGGACCTGCCGGTTTCCTGGTGGTATCCGGGCTCCCGGATATGCAGGCCTGCGAACCAAGTGCCTTCGGGGGCACCATGCCGACGTAGAAATTCCTGGCCTTTCGCATGGTGGTCATCGCGGAGTTTTAATAGCGGTCCCGCACCCGTTTTCTCCCAAAGGTTCCAAATTTCCGCCGACGCCCAATTCGTGTGCATCGCACGATTGCCCGGCAAGTTGAAAAATTCCGTACACACTTCGGTTCGGCGGTAGGTTTCTTCGGCTTTGATCGCCTCCGCCTCATTGGTCAGGATGGTAATTTCATCAGGATGCTGTTCGCGCCAATACTCAAGCAATACATTATTGGCAATCCAACTTGGCCGGGTTGTTAAAATGGCCTTCACCTTCGGCGTCAGGCCAAGTTTTCGGGCCTTTATGTAGACATCGATGGTATGCGCCAGTTCGCCGAACCGGTTGCAGATGATGATGTTTGGCCACATGAGCTGGGTAACTTCCCCGCCCATTTCCTGCGCCTTCTGTTCGGCGGCTTCGTGGTACAAACGGAGCACGAGATTGTACAGTTTAGAGGCTTCTTCTTCGTGTCCCAAGCGAAGCAATGCGCCGGCCAAATCCTTATAATCGAAGACTGTCGTTGTATTTTGGCAAACCCGGCGGAGGACCATTTCGTGGCGCTCGAGATCACCCACAGCCTCGAAGACCCGCGATAACTGTCGCAATATTTCCTGGCTATCTGGATCGTCGCGGTTTTCGTTGATTGCCTTGACTAGAAAAATCTCTGCCCATTCCAGGGTTTCCAGGTCTTGCGCAAGGAACAGCCCGACCGATTTGTTCAATTCATAAAGGTCCGAATCACCCGCGTGCTTAGCCTTCAGTGCCGACAGCCCGTCGATTGTGTCTTCGACGCTTTCAGATTTCACCGGTAAATTCTGGAGTTGACCCAACAGGGTGTTCAAATCTTCGCTCATCGGGTGTTTTCTCCGTAGCAATGGCGGCATCTGTTGAATGCGGTCGCCCGAAGGTTAATCCCTGTGTCCGGCGTTTCCCAGATAATCTGCAGGTTTCACGGTAACCGGCCTTTAATGAATACCACATCTTCCCTGAAATACGATCCGGGCAGGCCTGAATTATGTCGGTGAGTTCTTTGCGGATGGCAGTGTAGGGCAGGCGCTCTAGGCCGTTCGGATTCTCTTATGAATCGTCGGCCAAGTCCTATATTTCACCTGCCTCCAATTCCAATTCCGGCGCGGCCGGAAGCCTCGGTGGATGAATTTACCCTAGGGCGTGGCGATGGTCATCAATAGTTGGCCAAGCCGGCGCACACCTTCTTCGATCATTGCTTCATCGGCCTGGGTAAAACTGAGCCGCAGGGTGTTGGCGTTGGACCCATCGGCGAAGAACGCCCGGCCCGGCACGAAAGCGATCCGTTGGGTTTCCAGCGATGCCGTCAGCAATTCGGTGCCATCCACCGACCCGGGCAGGGTCAGCCAGACGAACATGCCACCGGCCGGGCGCGTCCAGGTGACGCCCGCCGGCATTTGCGCCGCCAGGCACGCCAACATGTGATCACGCCTGGCCCGGTAGGTGTCGCGGATGCGTTTCACCTGGTCATCGAAGATATGGCTCGCCACGTGATGGATGGCCATCTGGGTGATGGTCGGCGAATGCAGATCGGCGGCCTGCTTCATCAGCACCAACCGGCCGACGATGTCTTTCGCCGCGCACACCCATCCGACCCGCAGGCCGGGCGACAAGGTCTTGGAGAAGCTACCGCAATAGAGTGTGCGGGTTTTCTCCAGATCACCCGTGCGCTCCAAGTCCAAGGCCAGGATTGGGGCGACGGCTTGCCCCTCGTATCGCAGCGATTGATAGGCGGCATCTTCAATGACCGCGATGTCCAGTTCGTCGGCCAGATCGAGCAGGTGCCGGCGCGCCGCCAGGTCCAACGTTTCCCCCGTCGGGTTGGCGAAATCGGCGCAAGCATAGGCGAACTTGACCCGCCCGCCCTGGGCCGCCGCCGTCTCCGCATAATCGGCGGCTGAGCGGTTGCCGATGGCGGTCAAGCGGTCGTAATGGGGCTCGTAGGCGTTGAACGCGCCCAGCGCGCCCATGTAGGTGGGCCAGGTGACCAGCGCCGTATCACCAGGCGATAGAAACATTTTACCCAGATAATCAAGGGCCTGTTGCGAACCCGACGTGATGAATATGTTGTCGATACCGCAGGGAATTCCCAACGTGGCCATTTGCCCCGCGATCCATTGACGCAGCGGCGCGTAGCCTTCGCTCACCGAATACTGCAAGGCGCCGGCCTGGCTATCCGCCACGAGCGCCTCACTGAAGGCATCTTGGAACGCCTCGGTCGGAAACAGCGCCGGATCGGGAATGCCGCCGGCGAAGGAGATGATATCGGGCTGATCCAAAAGCTTCAGCAGTTCGCGGATTTCCGACGCCTTCATCCGCGCCGCGCGCGACGCAAGGACGTTTTCCCATTCCATAATGTGGCTCTCCGGTTGACGATACCGGGTCCATCATGCGAATGGAATCTATTGTGTCAATATTACTGACCTATTTTTTTAATTGATGTTGAATTTACAATTGGCCTGACGCTCCACCAATAATGCAGGCCGACGAGGAGCGTCAATTCAAAGGGCAATAAAATCGTCTGGGCATCTGGAAGATAAAAAATAGTCGGCGTCAGGAACGGCCGCGAACTGTCTGAGATGAGCACGAAGGCGATCAAATTGACGGCCAAATGCAGGCCGAAGCTGGATTCCAGACCGTCTGTCTTGATGGCGATCCAGGTCAAGTAAAACGCGATCCCAAAATAGTAGGCCGCATAGATATATGCATCCGTCTTCTCGCCCTCGTAACCTAAGTGAATGGCAAAGAATAGGATGCTGGGGACAAACAATCTGACCGCTGTTCGGTGAGAATAATGGGCCACACTCTGCAAGATGTATCCGCGAAACATCACTTCTTCGGCGAAGACTTGCAGGGGCGCCAGAATCAAGATGGCGGCGACCAGCATTCCTACCGCGCCAAGATCGGCGTTGACGCTGACTTGTCCGCTGGCGCCGGCCCAGAGGGCGCTGCTGGCGATGATCCCAGCGATCAAACCGGCAAGGAAGCTTCGCCAAAATAAGCGCCACCGAAATTTTCCGGATGGGGCGATTAATGATCCAATCGGACGTTTGTGGACCGTTTTCACCACGGCGAGGACGGCCAGACCACTCAAGCCAATCGATCCGAGAAAATAGCTGAAAATGATGAAATCCTGCGCCGTGTATGGTGTGTCCCAGGCCCACGACACCGCCAAATAAGAGGTCGCGGCATTGAGGGCGGTGTCGAAATCCAAGTCGTTGTCAAGCCATTGAATGGTCAGCGCCGAACCCAACACTGTGCCAATATTGATGACCGCAATTCCGAAGATCATCAGCAGGACGGCGGAAAGGTAACGCGGCCATGTGTTTCGACCCGCCGAGGCCGCATCGATAAATGAGCTGTTCATGTGACGTGATGCTTTTGGTTGAAGATCACGTAAAATTAAATGAAAATATTCGGAAATACAAATAAAAGTCGTATTTATGTATGTATTATCAATACAAAATGGCGGCCTTTTCAAGAGGTGCGGATAAAAGCCATGCGGATGGCTGGATTTCGACAATCGTCATGCGTTGGAATGGATTGGCGGGCCGCGTCAGCGTCATGGCCGAATAGGCATTGATACGCTCACGCCATACCCACCGCATCATCGAAACTTTCCCGCACCGGGCCGGGCCGGGCGCGGATCATGTCGGTGAGTTCTTTGCGCATGGCGCTGTAGGCCGGATCTTCGTAGACGTTCCGCATTTCGTTGGGGTCTTCGGTCAGGTCGTACATTTCGCCGGCGCCCGATTCCAACTCCAGGGTCAGCTTCGCTGTCTTCGTTCGCACCGTGCGCAGCAAGAGCGGCACGCCGCAGCGGCTGGCGTCCACATTCCATTCCGAATACGCCACGTCGCGGCCACCGTCGCCCTCGATCATCGGGCGCAGCGACGCACTTTGCGCCTCAATCGGCAGGGCCGCGTCGCCGTAGTCACCGAACGTCGCGGCCAGATCGACGGTCGACACCGGATCGGCAATGATTTTGCCAGCGGGAACACTCGGCCCGTTGACGATCAACCCGACCCGCAGCAGTGCCTCGTAGGGCGTCGGACCTTTTAGATATAGCCCGTGATCGCCCAATAGATCGCCGTGATCGGTGGAGTAGACGACGATGGTGTTGTCGGCCAAGCCAAGCACATCCAACTGGGCAAGAATGCGCCCCAAATTGTGATCGATCAGCGAAATCATGCCGTAGTAGTTGGCCGTCATCTCGCGCAGTTGCGCCTCGCTCTGGTCCGGGGTGCGCGAACCTTGGGCCCGGAATTTCTTGAGCACCGGATCGGCAAGATTGGGCTCACCTTCCAGGGACGCCCGATGCCACCAGGGCCGGTTGTCCAGATCCTTCGTAACTTCCACCGGCAAGTCGACCTCGTCCGGGTGGTGCAGCGAACTCCACGGCTCGGGGCAGTCGAAGGGATGGTGCGGGTCGGGGAACGAGACCCACAGGCAGAACGGATCCTCCGTGTCGCGGGTCCGCAGATAGGTCGCCGTGCGCTCGGCGCACCAGGTTGACGAATGCCAGGCGACAGGAAGCGCCGAGGCCCAGGTCTGCGCCGCGCCGGTGCCTGGCCGGGTTTCCGCCGCCCAGGCCTCATAGCCCGCCTCACCGGCGACTTGTTCAAAAAACCAATGGTCGTAATGCAGGCCGCGCGGCGGCCGGTTCGGCTCGCGGATTTTGTGCCAGTGCCCGATGGTCATCATTTCCGCATGCTGAAACCCCATGTAGGGCCCCGTCCAGTCGGGACCGAAATTCTCCGAACTGATCTTGCATTCCGGCGTTCCGGTGGGTTGGAAGGTCTGACAGGTGGAGAAGTGCGCCTTGCCGATGAAGGCCGTGTCGTAGCCCGCTTTCGCCAACTGACCGGCAAACCCGGCCTCGCCGACCTCGGGCCTGAGATCAATGCCGTTGTCGCAAACCCCGTGCGTCAGCGGCAGCATGCCAGTCAGCATGGATGATCGTGCCGGCTGGCAAACCAGATTGGGCGTAATGCAGGCATCAAACCGAGTGCCGCCCGCTGCCAACTTGTCCAAATGCGGCGTCTTCACGTTGCGGCCCGCGAACCCGTAGCAGTCGGCGCGCTGCTGGTCGGAGGTGATAAACAGGATGTTGGGGCGGGTGGGCATCGTGAAATCTCCTCGGTACCGGCGGATTGTAGCACTGCTCTGCCGCAATGAAATACGCTGCGTTTGCCGCCCCAGGAACGCCCCCTTAAACTGCGCTCCGAACACCAAACGGGGTAGGGGGCACCGCCGTGACCGACATCGCCGCTACGGCGGAATTGAGTACCGACGCGCTGGTTGAAGGCGTCATCGACTGGATCAGCATCGAAAGCCCATCGCTGGACGCCGACGCCGTCAACCGCATGGTTGATAAGATCACGGATGAATTCGAGTCCGTCGGCCTGGAGACCGAGCGTACGCCGGGCGAGGACGGCTGGGGCGATCTGATCCGCGGCCGGGCACCGGGCAGCCTGCGCGCCAACAAGGGTATTCTGGTGGTTTCCCACATCGACACGGTGCATCCCATCGGTACCAAGGAAAGCGGCAATCCCATCCGCATCGAGGGCGACAATCTCTATGGCCCCGGCACCTACGACATGAAGGCCGGCGCCTATCTGGCTTATTACGCCTACAAGCGGTTGCTGGAAGAGGGCGGTGAGCCAAAGCTGCCGGTGACGTTTATGTATATCCCCGAAGAAGAACGCGGCAGCCCGTACTCGCGCAAATTCATCGCCGAGGAGGCGCGCAAGGCCAAATACGTCCTGGTCACCGAGCCGGCACGCGACGGCGGCAAGGTGGTCGTCGAGCGCAAGGGCAGCGCGCGTTACAAGATCGCCGCCGAGGGTCGCCCGGCGCATTCGGGCTCGAAACACGAATACGGCCGCAGCGCTATCAAGGAAATCGCCAAGCAGTTGCTGGAAATCGAATCCTGGACCGATTACGGCCGCGGCGTCACCTTTAACGCTGGCATCATATCCGGTGGCACGGGGGTCAACGTGATCCCGCAACATTGCAACCTGGAGGTCGACAACCGTTTTGAGCGCTTGGAAGACGGCCAGGAATTCGAAGCACGGATATTGGCGCTGGCGGCCGACGACCCGGACGTGACGCTGACCATCACCGGCGGCATCTCGCGCCCGCCCATGGAAGCCACCGATGCCATCCTCGATCTATTTCAGAAGGCCCGTGCCTATAGTTTGGAGCACGGTCTTGATCTGCAATACACGTCCCGCACCGGCGGCGGATCCGACGGCAATCTGACCGCCGCCGAAGGCGTGCCCACATTGGACGGCCTGGGTGCCGACGGCTTCGGCGCGCATCAGTTGGACGAACATATTTACATCTCATCCCTGGAGCCCCGAGCGCGGACCTGGATGAAGCTTCTCGAACGCCTGGACTGATTAAGATGAAACGGAGAGCAGCCCCATGAACTTTGAACATTCGGAGAAGGTCCGGGAATTGCTGGACCGGGTGACGGCCTTCATGGCCGAACATGTCGAGCCCAATGAGAACGTCTATTATCAACAGTTGGATGACGGCGAGACCCGCTGGCAGGTGCCGGCGATTTTGGGTGAGTTGAAGGCCAAGGCGAAGGCCGAGGGCCTGTGGAACCTATTCCTGCCGGAAAGCGACCTGGGCGCCGGCCTGACGAATTTGGAATACGCGCCCTTGTGCGAAGTCATGGGCCGCATTCATTGGGCGCCCGAGGTCTTCAACTGCTCGGCCCCGGACACCGGCAACATGGAGACCATCGAACGCTACGGCACACCGGAACAGAAAGACGCGTGGCTGAAGCCGCTGCTGGAAGGCGACATCCGCTCGGCCTTCGCCATGACTGAGCCGAAAGTCGCCTCATCCGACGCCACCAATATCGAGACCTCCATCGTCCGAGACGGTGATGAGTACGTCATCAACGGTCACAAGTGGTGGACCTCGGGCATCGGTGACCCGCACTGCAAGATTCTCATCGTCATGGGAAAGACCGACCCGGACGCACCGACCTATACCCAGCAATCGATGATCTTGGTGCCGCGCGACGCACCGGGCATCACGGTGACCCGTATGCTCAAGGTCATGGGCTTCGACGACGCCCCGCACGGCCACGGCGAGGTGACCTTCGACAACGTTCGGGTGCCGGCATCGAACATGTTATTGGGTGAGGGCCGCGGCTTTGAAATCGCGCAAGGGCGCTTGGGCCCCGGCCGCATTCATCACTGCATGCGAATCATCGGCGTCGCCGAGCGCGCCTTGGAACTCATGTGCCAGCGCGCCGCCGAGCGGGTTACTTGGGGCAAGGCTATTGGGGAACGTGGCGTCACCCAGGAACGCATTGCCCAGTCGCGCATTGAGATCGACATGTGCCGGTTGTTGACGCTGCGCGCCGCCGACCGCATGGACAAGGTCGGCAACAAGGACGCCCGCCAGGACATCGCCATGATCAAGGTGGCGGCGCCGAATATGGCGCTGGACGTTTTGGACCGCGCCATGCAGGTCCACGGCGGCGGCGCCATGAGCCAGGAGTTTCCGCTGGCCTACATGTGGGCCCGGGTGCGCGCGCTCCGCTTCGCCGACGGCCCGGACGAGGTGCATCGCCGCCAGATTGCGCGGCTCGAGCAGCGGCGTCAGGGGACGGCGCCGCCGCGTTAATTGTTCACCGCGGCGTCAAGGAATGCCAAAAAGAGCCGAGGTATACAGGGGTCATGCAGCGGGTGCTTATTATGTTGGTGTTGGCGATCTTGTTGCCAGGCAGCGCGACCGGGCAATCCTACGCTGGCGGCAAGATCGGCGGCTCGCTTTGGGGGATCGCCCAGGGCTCGGCGTTCGCCGTGGCTGTTGGACCCGGTGGGCAGGTTGCCGTCTCGGCCAATGCTGACGGCTGGCGCGGCAAAAAATTGAAGACAGGCGGCCTTCTATTGGCTGTCGATATCGCCGGCCACACGACGGCTTTTGCCGTCGGCGGGGAAGGTGGGTTTGTCGACGGACGCGGGTTGATTCTGCGCTCAAAGGACCGCGGCCAAACCTTTCAGCGGGTTCCCGGCAATCACGGCAAGACGCTTTATGAGATCAAGTTCATCGCGCCCGACGTCGGTTTCGCCGCCGGCGTTGGCGGCACTTTGCTGAGGACCGTTGATGGCGGGGATACCTGGATGGCTGTGGCGGCGGGCACCAAGGCTAACCTGTGGGCCGTGCACTTTGACGAAGAGGGCACAGGTCTCATCGGCGGCGGCGATACGCCCTGGCAGAATGATGGCAAGTCGTCGGGGATCATCCGCCGGACAACGGATGGCGGTGTCACGTGGGAGACGGTCCATGAGGGCAACAACCGGATCAGCGATTTCTCATTCATCGATGCGAAGATCGGATTCGCAGGCGGCGTCGGTGGACGGCTGTTAAAGACCGAAGACGGTGGCGCAACATGGCGGAATGCCGGCAAGACGCCGCTGGGCGCGATCATCAATGCGGTGGCGTTTACCTCGGCGCGTTGCGGGCTGGTCGTCGGTGCCGGCGGTACGGCCTATGTCACCAAGGACGGCGGCAAGACTTGGCCGGGCAAGGTCGCCGTGACAATGGGCTCATTTTTGGAAGACCTGGACCCGGTGGTGGCCGGCGGCTTTTGGGTCGCCGGGGGCGATGGTACGGTGGGGCGGATCGTCATCGGGGAGATGTGTTAAATGCGCTGGATACGATTTTCCATCGCCGGTGAGCCGGCCTACGGCATCGTCACCGGCGACACGGTCGCCGAGGTCGCCGGCTCACCCTTCGCAGATTATGCGCCCACGGCCCGAACGCATGCCTTGGCTGATCTCAAGATCGACGTGCCGGTCATCCCGCCGACCTTCTACTGCGTCGGCTTGAACTACGAAGCGCATATCCGTGAGGCGGCGGCCAAGGTCGGCACCGATCCGAACCTGCCGAGCCAGCCAGACGTCGGATACCGGGCCGTCAATGCGCTGATTGCAGACGGTGAAGAAGTGGTCATACCGGCCGATGCACGGACCGTGCATTACGAAGGCGAGTTGTGCGCCGTCATTGGCCGCGAGACCCGCGACGTCAGCGCGGATGAGGCGCTAACGTGCGTGTTCGGCTACACCATCGGCAACGACGTGTCAGAGCGCAATTGGCAGAAATCCGACCGCACGCTTTGGCGGGCCAAGAACACGGATACCTTCAAACCCATGGGGCCGTGGATTGAGACGGATGTCGATCTGGACGCGCTGGAAACCATCGTGCGGGTCAACGGCCGGGAGACGACGCGCTTTCGCACCAACGCGATGATCTTCGGCGTCGCGGCGTACATTTCCACCATCAGCCGCTATGCCACCCTCTACCCCGGTGATATTCTGTGGATGGGCACCGACGGCCATTCGCCCGATCTTCACGATGGCGACGAGGTTGGCGTCGAGATCACCGGTATCGGCCAGCTGACCAACCGGTTCCGACGGGCAACATCATGAGGATTGATCCCGGCCCTGAAACTCTTGGCGCGCGGATTGAAGATATCGATCTTGGCGATAATCTGGCGCCGGCCGACATTATCGCAATCCTGCGGGCCTTGGGCGAATACGGTGTTCTTTGTTTTCCAAACCAGAGCTTTGCAACAGCGCGCTTCGCGGCCTTCGGCCGGCGTTTCGGAGACCTGGCCGTCAACATCGCCAACGATCATCACGAGGCGGACTTTCCAGAGGTCATGATCCTCTCGAACATGACCCATGACGGCGCCCCCATTGGCCTTGGCGATGCCGGCCAGGGTTGGCACACGGATCAGTCCTACAGCCACGACATCGCGTTGTGTAACATCTTGCATGCTCATCATGTGCCGAGGCGCCATGGCAAGGCCTTGGGGGATACGCAATTCCTCAACATGCACGCCGCCTATGAAGGTCTGCCCGGCACATGGAAGGAGCGCCTGGCCGACCGCACGGCGACCCACGATTTTGAGAAGTTCTGGGATGTCATGCGGTCCCGGCCCGGTTCGCACCGGGGGCCCATGACGGCCCAGCAAAAGGCCGCGAAACCGCCGGTCAGCCAACCGATCTTCCGCACCCATCCGATCACCGGGCGGACCGTGCTGTATTGCAATTCCGGCTATGCGATCCGCATCAATGGTATGGACGCGGACGAAAGCGGCGACGTGCTGGCGTTCCTGTTTGCCCATCAGGAGCGTGACGCGTTTCGCCATACCCACAGTTGGACCGAGGGTGATGTGCTCATGTGGGACAACATCGGCACCGTGCACCAGGCCATCGCCGACTACGGGCCTGACGAACATCGATACATGCGCCGCGTTCAGGTTATGGCGAGCCTGGATTACCCGGAGTTACTCGGCCGGAGCTGAGGGAAACAACGATATGACCCACCCACCGAAAACCGATTTCGAAGCCCGCGCGACCCACGAGATGAACACCCATCTAACCAACCGGCCCGGCTGGACCGTGCGTCAGAAACTGGCCCTGACGGCGCGCATGTTGGCCTTCGAAGGCCACGGCTCGGGCCTGGCTGGACAAATCACGGCCCGCGGCGATGCCCCCGACACCATGTGGACGGCGCGCTTCGGTCTTGGTCTGGATGAGATCAATGCCAGCGACTTCATCCTTGTCGATGACCAATTGAAGGTGCTTGAAGGTGACGGCATGGCGAACCCGTCGAATCGGTTTCATTTGTGGATCTACCGGGCCCGGGCCGACGTGCACTGCGTCGTTCATACCCATCCGCCGCATGTCTCGGCGTTGTCTATGCTGGGCGTGCCGTTGATCGCCGCGCACATGGACACGGCCATGTTCTATGAGGATTGCGCTTGGTTGGCCGAATGGCCGGGGCCGCCCATCGGCGACGAAGAGGGTGATTTGATTTCCACGGCCTTGGCCGACAAGCGGGTCATCTTGCTGGCCCACCACGGCCAACTGTCGGCAGGCGAGACGGTCGAACAGGCGGCGGTGCTGTCGGTGCATTTTGAACGGGCGGCTGAGATGCAACTGAGGGCCATGGCGGCGGGCGACATCAAGGCGCTGCCGCCGGCGGCCGGCCGGCATGCGCACGACTATCGCCTTAAAGACGCGCCGCTGAACGCAACCTTTGATTATTATGCGCGCCAGACCTTGCGGCGCGACGGTGCGGGGATTCTCGACTAAGCGTGCACTGGCCCCGGCGATGCCCGGCAGAACTCGCGCAGGGCCTGTTCGTTTTTGATATGGACGCGGCGGCCGCGGTTGGACACGCCGACGGCCTGCAAATCCTTGAGCGCGCGGGACAGGCTTTCCGGCTCCATGCCCAAATAGGCGGCGATCAGGGCTTTTTCGTAGGGTAGGGTGATCTCACCGTTATCGCTGCCATTGGCCGGCAGGCGCAGCAGATAGTCGGCCAGGCGCTGGGTCGTCGGCTTCAATTGGATGCGTTCCAACTGGTCGGAAACACTGAGCAGCGATTGTGAGAGGTACTTCACCAAACCGATGGCCATGCTTGAATTTTCACCGACGACACGGCGGTAGGCGGCGGCGGAGAATTCCAGGACCCGGCAGTCGCCGACCGCCTGGGCCGTGGCCAGATGGTGGCCCTGTTCAAAGGCGTCTTCCAGTCCGAAGGCGGCGCCGCGCTGCTGGACCGCCAATACAGCGTGCTTGCCGGCCGTCTCGCCGCGGTATATCTGCACCTTGCCTTTCAGAACCAGAAAAATCCGATCGGCCAAGTCGTCGGGGCGGAAGACCAATTGATGATTGCGAAATTCACTGACCATGGCGTCGGTCAACAAGTCATCGAGCGCCGCTGGCGGCGCATCTGTAAGGAGCGCTGAACTTCGCACCGTGGTGAGATCGTCCAGGCTGAGGACCACAGGATTCGTCATGGTAACGTAATAATTGCAGGGATGAAGAAGCAGCGCTTTGACCGAAGTCAATTGATGCATCCGCCGGGCGTGGCATTAAAAGTCGGTGTATTGCGGACAAAAAGGCTTGGCATGGAAACGTTCACATTTATCGTCGTCGCCATTTTCCTCTACTTTGCGGCGGACAAACTGCTGGACCGCGTCGAGCGTTCGCGCGGCGTGCGCTTCGAGCATCGTTCCATCATATTCTTTGTCATCCTGTTCACCTTGGCCGCGGCGGCTTTCGCGCTCATTGAACGGGGGACGGGCATCGCCGGCGGTTGAACGCCGGGTGAGGCTTGGTCGAGGCCTGGGCGTTTACAGGGGAATTTGTAGACCCACCTTGACGGTATCCATTACGACGATGGTGTTGAACCGCTGAATGTGGCGGTTTTCGAAAAAGATGCGCCGCGTCAACTGTTCGTATTCGCTGACATCGCGCGCCGTAATGATCATCAAGAAATCGAAATCGCCGGTGGTGTAGTAACACTGCTGAACTTCCGCGATTTTCCGCATTTCCCGTTTGAAGGCGTCGACGGAATCAGCACCGCCATGCTTCATCGCGACTTGGACAACGAAAGTCACCCGATTACCTACGGCTGCCGGCGATAAGACGGCAATATCGGCGGCGATGGCGCCGTTTTTGCGGAGCCGTTTGACCCGGCGCTGGCAGGCCGTCGGCGACAATCCCACATGCTGAGCCAAGGCCTCCACGGTCATGCGATTATCGGACTGCAGAGCATTAAGGATAGCGGTGTCAAAAGTATCCATTTTTCAAATTCCTGCATTAAATAACCAAATTTTTAAAAATTTAGCATGAATATATCTACTTTATATTAAATTTTAGAGATTTATTGAATCGCGACTTATCTAATGTCATGCCTGCCGAGGGTAGCCGATTGAAATGCCGTTGCGCCGCGATGGCGGGGATACGGAAAACGCTCATGCAGGAGAAAATCATGGCGACATCAAAATCGACGTCCAATGGGATTGCCTTTGGTCTGGTGGCGGCCGGCATATGGGGGGCTTGGCCGGTGTTCTCCCAGCTTGGCCTGGGCCAGACATTGACGGCATATGATATCACGGCGCTCCGGTTTGGGATCAGCGGATTGGTTCTGGCGCCGATCATTCTGCGCTGCGGCACCGGCGGACTGGGATGGGGCCGCGCGATATTTCTCGCGGTCGGTGCCGGTGTGCCCTATGTGCTGATCTGTGTCGGTGGGCTGGCCTTCGCGCCGGCCGGACATGCCGGGGTGATCACGCCAAGCTGTATGCTCATCTGTTCGACCCTGGGCGGCTGGTGGGTTCTTGGTGACAGGCCGACCCGTCAACGGATCTGGGCAATGGCGGTGATGATTGCCGGCGTTGGTTTGATCGGCGGGCAGGGCTTCAGTGGGCTCGGCGGCGAGGTCTGGCTGGGCGACATGATGTTCTGCGTTGGCGGTATGCTGTGGGCCAGTTACACGGTGGCCATACGGCGATGGGCCGTCGACAGCCTGCATGCCACCGCTTTGGTTTCGGTATTATCCATGGCGCTCTATTTGCCGCTCTATGCAATTTTCAACCCAGGCAATCTGTGGACCGCGCCGATTTCTGAAATTGCCTTCCAAGGCGTTTTTCAGGGTCTCGGCGCCGCCATCCTGGCGCTGCTGGCCTATAGCCGTGCCGTCGCTATCTTGGGCGCCGCCCGTGGCGCGTTGTTTGCCGCGCTGGTGCCGGGCATTGCCGTCTTGCTGGCGGTGCCTCTATTGGGTGAGCATCCGTCGCCCGAGGAATGGATCGGCGTGGTGATCGTGACGGCCGGCATTGGCTGGGCCATGAGCCCGACGTCGCAAGTCAGCACACAACGCGTTTGATGCGCGGCGGCGGAAATTGCAGCCACAAAAAAAACCGCCCGGTGCGCCACCGGGCGGTTTAATCCGTCGCACATCGGTTTGTTAATCAGCCGCCGTTTGCCTTCAAGTACGCAATTACGTTGTCGCGTTGTTTCTTTTTTCTGAGGCCGGCGAAAGCCATTTTGGTTTTTTTGACGAATTTGTTCGGCTTCTTCAGATATTTATCCAGGGTGGCTTCGTCCCAAGTGAGTCCCGATTCCTTCATGGCCGATGAGTATTTGAATCCGTCAACACTGGCGGCCTTGCGGCCGACAATGCCGAAAAGGTTGGGGCCGATCTTGTTGGCGCCGCCTTCCTTCGTGGTATGACAGGCTTTGCACTTGTTGAAGACTTTCTTGCCCTTTTTGACGTCGGCGGCCTGGGCCGTGCCACTCAGGGCAGAGGCGGCCATGGCAAGAGCCAGAACGGCGGCGAAGACGCCGGCAAATCGTAAATTCATCTTGGGTCGCTCCTTCATTAATCCACTGACTTCAGGTTCAATCAGGTTTGTCGTGTCTTCCGGACAACGCCGGATATTGATCGGGCCGGCATTGAAAGGCCGTCATTATTTCAGGCGGCTTGCTTCAGTTCCAACCGCTGCCAGACGTCGACCAGCGCCTTAACCAACTGTTCCATCAACGCATCCGTATGGAACGGCGAGGGGGTGATTCGTAACCGCTCGGTTCCCTTCGGCACGGTCGGATAATTGATCGGCTGGATATAGATATTGTAATCCTCCAACAGCATGTCCGTGGCGCGCTTGCACAACGCCGCGTCACCAACCATCACCGGGACGATGTGAGTTACCGATTCCATCAGCGGCAGGCCGGCCTCGGCAACCATCCGTTTCAGCGTCGCGGCGCGTTCCTGATGCTGGATCCGCAGTTCATTGTGGGCGCGCACATAGCGGACTGAGGCAATGGCACCGCCGATGATGGGCGGCGGTAGGGTCGTGGTGAAGATAAATCCCGGCGCATTGGAGCGCACGGCATCGATCAAGGCGTCCGAGCCGGCAATATAACCGCCGACCAAGCCGAAGCCTTTAGCCAAAGTGCCCTCGATGACGGTCAGGCGATGCGCCAGGCCGTCGCGCTCGGTGATGCCGCCGCCGGTCTCGCCATAGAGGCCGACCGCGTGAACCTCATCAATGTAGGTCATGGCGCCGTATTTGTCGGCCAGATCGCAAATTTCGGCGATCGGCGAAATATCGCCGTCCATGGAATAAACCGATTCGAACGCGATCAATTTCGGCCGGTCCGGATCGATCTGCCTGAGCAGGCGTTCCAGATGATCCATATCGCAATGATCGTAGATCAATTTTTCGCAGCGCGAATTGCGGATGCCGGCAATCATCGAGGCGTGGTTCCAGGCGTCCGACAGGATCACGCAATCGGGCATCAATTGGGCGATCGTCGAGATCGCGGCGTCGTTGGAGACGTACCCTGACGTGAACAACAAGGCGGCTTCCTTGCTATGAAGCTTCGCCAGTTCCTCTTCCAACAGCACGTGAAGGTGCGTTGTGCCGGCAATGTTGCGGGTCCCGCCCGAACCGCATCCCAGGCGCTCGGCGGCGTCTTTCAGGGCTTCCAGCACGACCGGGTTTTGGCCCTGACCCAGGTAATCATTGGAACACCAGACAACAACGTCTTCCGTGACTTTGCCGCGCCGGTTGGTGGCGTGCGGGTAATTGCCGCGTTGGCGCTCCAGATCGGCAAACACGCGATAGCGATCTTCCGATTTAATGGTTTGCACGGACTTCTTAAAAAAACTTTCGTAATCCATTGCTTTTCTCGTTCTGTCGTGGCCACCGGGGTGGCCTTGTCCTCTTGGGGCGGAAGTATGCTTGGTTTTTTTGACCAGTCCTTGATGCAAATCAAGTGCCCGTACATATCACCAAACGCGTAAGTATATCGGCGATAATTGAAAAATAACAGGCCGACGCTGTTTCAATATGTAACCAATCCAACCGTCGGGGTTTTCCCACGCATAAATTTTTTCCGCAACTTCTTGAAATTAACCCGCAACGCGATGAATCAATGCCAGACGGTTAATTGTCAACGCTGAATTTGTCGTCCGCAGGTAGGTGTGAGAGGTCGCGGTGATGATCAGGATATACCGGGTCGGCCGGCAAAAACCCTGTCATTTCCGATGCTTAAGTCCCGGTTGGTTCCAATTACCCCCTTGACACGCGGCGCAGGAACGTTATGTGCATGGGCGCCCCGACCGCGGGGTGGCGTATGAGGACGGAATTCTATGGTGACAAGACGGAAATGGGGCGGTTGATGTCTGAAATGATCGCACTGGATGGATTGAGTAAAAGCTTCGGCGACCTGGTCGCGGTCGATGGCGTCACCATGTCCGTGCCGCGTGGCCAAGTGCTGGGCTTTCTCGGGCCGAACGGGGCCGGCAAGTCGACGACCATGAAAATGATCGCCGGGTTTCTGGAGCCGACGGGTGGCACCGCGAAAGTCTGCGGCTTCGATGTGGTCGACCAGCCCGTCGAAGTTAAGAAGCGGATCGGATATTTGCCGGAAGGCGCGCCGACCTACGGTGACATGACGGCCAAGGGATTTTTGCGGTTCATTGCGCAAATCCGCGGCTTCGATGGCGCCGAACGCGACAGGCGCATTGATGAGGTGGTCGAGAAGGTGATCCTGGGCGAGGTTCTGAGCCAACCCATCGAGACCCTGTCGAAGGGTTTCAAGCGCCGTGTCGGCCTGGCCCAGTCTATGCTGCACGACCCCGAGGTATTGATCCTTGATGAACCGACGGACGGCCTGGACCCCAATCAGAAGCATCACGTGCGTCAGCTGATCCAAGATATGGCCGCCGACAAGGCGATCATCGTTTCCACACATATTTTGGAAGAGGTCGAGGCCGTGTGTTCGCGGGCCGTGATCATCGCGCACGGCAGGCTTTTGGCCGATGGGACGCCGGAAGACCTGATTGCGCGGGCACCCAATCACAATGCGGTGGTCATTTCGGTGGCCTCGGAAAACGCCGGCACGGCGGCGGCGGCGGCAGAGGCGCTGGATGCGGTTCGCGGCGTCGACATTCTGGATGCGCCGGATGGCGGTGCGCGGCTTCGGGTGTTGCCGAAGGACGCGGCCGCCAATAGCGTGCCGCTGGTCGTGCCCGTCGGCGAGGCGATGAAGTCCGCGGACATTGACGTCCAGGAGATCTATGTCGAGCGCGGCGCCCTGGATGACGTATTCCGCGAGATCACGCTGGCCGACGACAACAAAAACATGATCGGGGAGACGGCCCATGCGTAACACCCGTATCATCGCGGCGCGCGAGTTGATGAGCTATTTCGCGACGCCCGTGGCCTATGTTTTCATCGTTATCTTCCTGGCCTTCTCCGGCGCCCTGGCTTTCTATGTGGGCGGATTTTTCGACAGCGGCCGGGCCGATTTGATTTCGTTCTTTTTTTATCACACCTGGCTGTATCTGTTGTTGATCCCGGCGATCTCCATGCGACTCTGGGCCGAAGAGCGCAAGACCGGCACCATCGAACTGCTGATGACGCTGCCGGTTTCGACCACGGAAGCCGTGCTGGGCAAGTTCCTCGCGGCCTGGGCCTTCGCCGGCATTTCCTTGGGTATGACCTTTCCCATGTGGGTGACGGTGAACGTCTTGGGTGATCCCGATAACGGCGTCATCCTGGCCAGTTACTTGGGCAGCTTCGTCATGGCCGGTGCGTTTCTGGCGATTGGGTCGTGTATTTCGGCGCTGACCAAAAACCAGGTTATCGCCTTCATCGTTGCCGCCGCGGCGTGTTTTCTATTCACCATGAGCGGCTTGGAATTGGTCTTGAACTTTTTCCGCGTGTGGGCGCCGGACGTGTTGGTGGAAACCGTCGCATCGATGAGTTTCCTGACCCACTTCCAGGCCATCACCAAGGGTGTGATTGATTTGCGCGACGTCGTGTTCTTCGCTTCGTTGATCGGTGTGTTCCTGTTTGCCAACGTCGTCGCCGTCGACGCGAAGAAGGGGACTTGATCATGAACGCTTCCAATCGCAACAAGCTCACCGTGCTGGGCGTCATCCTGGCGGGCGTGCTTTTTGTTTCGCTGAACATCGCGTCGAACAACACGTTCCGCAGTGCCCAGATGGATTTGACCGAAGGCAAACTGTTCACCTTGTCGCCGGAAACCGAGAAGGTGCTGAAACAGATCGATGAGCCGATTACGGTGCGATTGTATTTCAGCCCTGTCATGGGCGAACAAAGCCCAGGCCACGCGACCTATTTTGAGCGGGTCCGCGAATTGTTGGAGCAATACGTCAATCTGTCGGGCGGCAAGCTGCGCCTGCAGGCGTTCAACCCGGAGCCGTTCTCCGATGACGAAGACAGCGCCGTCGCTTACGGTCTGACGGGTGTGCCGGTCAACAACCGGGGCGATCTGGGTTACTTCGGCCTGGCCGGGACCAATTCGACGGACGACAACGAGACCATTCCTTTTTTCTCACCGGAACGCGAAACGTTCCTGGAATATGATCTGACGAAACTGATCAAAGCCCTGGCGACGCCCGATAAGCAAACCGTCGGCATCATGAGTACGTTGATGGTCAATGGCGGTTATGTGCCGAATCAGGGCCAGCGTCCGCGCTGGGCGTTTGTCGATCAAATCAATGAGTTCTACGCCATCCAACCGGTCCCGGTGGATATCACGGAAGTCTTCGAAAACGTCGGCACGCTGCTGATCGTGCATCCGAAGCGGCTGCCCGCCCGGACCCTCTACGCCATTGACCAATTCGTCCTGAAGGGCGGCCGGGTGATGGTGTTTGTCGATCCCAATGCCGAGGTCGATGGGCCCGGCGGCGGCATGCGGCCGAACGGCAATTCTGATTTCGCCGCCATGCTCAAGCATTGGGGCGTCCAACTTCGCAAGGACAGGGTCGCCGGTGACCTGCAGACAGCGCGCCGGGTCAATGTGCGGGTCGGCAACAAGATGGCGGTCTCGGATTATGTCGCCTGGTTGTCATTGCGGCCCGGTAACTTTGATCGGAAAAACGCCGTGTTGGGTGATTTGCAGGTGCTCAATGTCGCCTCGGCCGGGATTATTGATACCTTGGAAGGTGTCGGGACGACCGTCACGCCGCTCATGCGAACCGGCATGCAGTCCATGGAAATCGATGCCGCCAAGGTTCGCCTGCAGCCGGATGTGGTCGGCCTGTTCCGCGAATTTAAGCCGTCCGGCCAGCCCTTTACCCTGGCCGCCAGCATCACCGGCAAGGTCAAAAGTGCCTTCCCCGATGGTCCGCCGGCGCCGCGCAAGGGCAAGGACGATGCAGAAACCAAGAAGAACCAGGAGGCCTTTGAGAAGGCCAAGAAGAACCATCTCAAGGAATCGACGGGCGATATCCTGGCCATCGTCGTCGCCGATGTCGACATGTTGCATGAACGGCTGTGGGCGGAACGCCAGAATATGCTGGGTACACCGTTGATCGTGCCGTTTGCCAACAACGCCGACTTTGTCGTCAACGCGCTGGAAAATCTCATGGGCGGCGCCAGTCTGGCGTCGTTGAGGGGGCGCAGTATTTCCAGCCGGCCGTTCCATCTGGTCCGAGAAATCCGCCAGGACGCCGAACGCCGCTACCGCACCAAGGAACAAGAGCTGCAGAAAAAGCTGGAAGACGTTCAGAAGAGGCTTAACCAGCTGGTGCGACGCGAGGCGCAGGCCGACGCGCCGGGCGGCGCGCGCGGCGGCGAGGTTATTTTGAAGCCGGAAGAGAAAAAGGCCATTGAAGAATTCCGCCGCGAGATGATTTCCATCCGCAAGGAACTGCGCGGTGTTCAGCATGACCTGCGCAAGGACATCGAAAACCTGGATGCCTGGCTGAAATTCCTGAACATTGCCGCCATTCCGTTGCTGTTGGCGCTGGGAACACTTATTTTTGCCGTCGGCCGGCGGGTTCGCCGCCGCCGCGGCGTTGTTGAAACCGGCTGACGGGAAGGGGACGCCGACCATGACACCCAAATCCGTCATTATTCTGGCCATCGCGACCGCCGCCGCCGCAGCGGCCGCGGCTGCGTCACTGAATGTTAATCACGGCTATTCATCCAGGGCCGGCGCTGGTGCGGTGTTCCCAGGATTGCTGGCAAAGCTCGATACGGTGACCAAAGTCAGCGTCGATCACAAGGACGGGGGCACGGTGATCGTCCGCGCCGCTGGCGGCGCCTGGACCGTGCCGGCCAGCGACGACTATCCGGCCAGTCTGCCGCAGGTTCAGAAAAGCATTTTGCAATTGGCGCGGCTTGAATATCTGGCGAAAAAGACGGCAAAGCCGAAGTTTTACAGCCGCCTGCATCTGGAAGATATGAAAGAGAAGGACACGCAGGCCCGCCGTATTCGCCTGTTCGATGCCAAGGGCGCGACCCTGGCCGAACTGATCGTCGGCAAAAAACGCCTGAACCTGCCGGGCACCGCGCCCGAAGGCGCCTATATCCGCAAACCCGGCGACCCGCAAACCTGGCTGGCCAGCGGTGAGATTGACGTCCAGACAGAGCTGAAATCCTGGTTGCGCAGTTCCATCCTCAACATCCGAGAAGAAGACGTGTTGAAGCTGGAGGTTCGCCATCCCGGCGGCGAGGTGGTGCGGATTTCCAAGGAAAACCCGAAAGACCGCAATTTCACCCTGCACGGCATACCGGACGACAAGAAGCTGCAATACGATTCCGATCCCGACAACGTCGCCAACGTGGTCGAGGATCTGGTCATGGTCGATGTCCGCAAGGCTGAGAAGATCGACTTTCCGGCCGACAAAACCGTCAACGCCACCTATACCTCACGCAGCGGCTTGGTTGCCGAACTTTGGCTGACCGCGAAGGGCGAGGATGAATGGCTGAAGGTCAAATTGACGGCCAATCCCGACGCCCCGGCACCGAAAGGGAAAGGCCAGGAGACGGCCGCCCAAATTGCCAAGCGGGTCACCCATCAGACGGCGGGATGGGCCTTCAAGATTGTCGGCTTCAAGGCCGAACGCCTGCGCCGCAGCGCCGCCAAAATGCTGGTCGATAAGAAAGCCGGTTCTTAAAAAAAGAACGCTGCCACGGCAATCTATATCTGATCTCTTTCGGCGGGTCCCGCAGACGGTAGTGCCGGCGGCACTTTGTTATCCCCAGTTTTGGCGCTGAAAAACTGTTGAAACGGAAAACCTATTGCGTCTATAGTCTCGTGGTATACCACATGCCAGGGAGTAATTTTCTTGGCGGCCCGGTTGCGTTAACCGGGTTACGAGGCTTATTTCGACCGGCTGACCGGACGACCGTGAATTGATTTAAAGACGGCGGCGGCGGCTTCAACAGGGGAGGAACCCATGCATAAACTATCCACATCAGCATTAAGCCTGAGCTTGGCCGCCGGCCTTGCCTTGGGGACGACCGCGGTGTCCGGTGACGCCAAAGCGGCGAAGGGCGATTGGGCGCCGAAGAAGCCCATCGAATTCGTCATCATGGCGGGTAAGGGCGGCGGTGCCGACCGTTTGGCGCGTTTCATTCAGGGCATTATCGAGAAACATAAGATGTCGCCAAAGCCGTTGATTCCCATCAACAAGGGCGGTGGATCGGGTGCCGAAGCACTGCAGTATCTGAAAGCCAAATCCGGTGATCCGCATGTTATCCTGGCAACGCTGAACAGCTATTACACGACACCGCTCCGTCAGCCGAAATTGGGCATCGACATCTCCACCTACACGCCAATCGCGCGGCTTGCGGAAGATACCTTCCAGCTTTGGGTGACGACCGCCAGCGGCATCAAAAACGTCAAGGAATATGTGGCTGCCGTGAAGAAGGCCGGCAAAAAGGGTTGGAAAATGGGCGGCACCGGCAAGGGTGCGGAAGATTCGCTCGTTACCGCCATGCTGGAAAAGAAGTTCGGCTTCCAAGTGACCTACGTGCCTTATAAGGGCGGCGGCAAGGTGGCCAAGGAACTGATTGGCAAGCACATCAATTCCACCGTCAACAACCCCGCCGAACAGGTTGGGTTCTGGGACGCCGGCAAATCCGTGCCGCTCGCCAGTTTCACGCCGAAGGGTTCGCTGAAGGGCAAGTGGGGCAAGATCCCGACCTTCGCCGAATTGGGCCATGGCAATGACATGGTTTATTACATGCAGCGCAGCATCGTCGCGCCGGGCAAAATTCCGGACGCCGCCAAGGACTTCTATGTGAAACTGTTTGAAACGGTCTACCGGTCCAAGGAATGGCAGGATTATCTGGGCAGCAAAGGTTTGATCCCCGGTTGGTTGACCGGTGACAAGCTGCAGGCTTATTTCCTGGCCGAAAAAGCCAAGCACGCCAAGATGCTCGGCAAATAAGCGCCGAACAAGATATCGAACTCGACTGGCATTGAGGTAACGGAGAGACCGCCGTCATGCGTAAAGCTGAATTAATCATGGCTTTGGTGATGGCGGTCTTTTCCGTCTACCTGATGTGGAAAAGCACCGAATTGCCGATCGGGTGGATTCCCGATGAAGGTCCTGGCGGCGGCGCCTTCTCGTTTTGGCTGGGCACCGGAATGCTGATTTGCTGTCTTGCGATCGTCTATCGCTGGGCCAAGCGCCTCAGTCCGCCAAGCCAATCGGAAGAACCGTTCATGGATGCCGAGGCCTTCCGGTTGTTCGTCGTTATTGCCGGCTCATTGACGATCATGATCGGCGCCATCCACGTCATCGGGGTGTATTTTTCAGTGCCCTTGTTCTTGGCCTTCTACATGCGTTATCTGGGCCGCCACTCATGGAGGCTGATTGCCGGAATTGCCGTGGCGACGCCTATCGTGACGTTTTTCTTCTTCGAAATTGCGTTGCTGAAAACGCTGCCGAAGGGCTTTACCGAGCCCCTATTTTATCCACTTTACGACATTTTCCTTTAACTCCGAATGAAGAACTCAGCGGAGATCAGGGGCACTAATATTATACTTTGGCATACAATATACCTGAAAAATGGACCTGCCCGATGGGCAATTTGGGCAGATCATATTTTCCGGTCATCGACTAGGTGTGATTGATGGAAATTCTTAGTCTTTTGTCGGACGGTTTTTTAATTACGTTTCAGCCGCTGAATCTCGGGCTGGTGATCTTCGGCGCGGCTGTCGGGTTGTTCATCGGCGCCATGCCGGGATTGGGATCCGTCAACGGCGTCGCGATCCTGTTGCCGATGACGTTCCTGGTACCGCCGACGTCGGCGGTGATCTTCCTTGGCGCGATCTACTATGGGGCCATGTACGGCGGCGCCATCTCCTCGATCATGCTGGGTATTCCAGGGGCCTCGACGGCGGTGGCGACGACCTTTGACGGACGCCCGATGGCCTTGAAGGGGGAGGCCGATAAGGCCCTGGTCGCGGCAGCGGTGGCATCCTTCGTCGGCGGCACCATTTCAATTATCCTGTTCACGGCGTTTGCGCCGCCGCTTGCCGAAGTTGCCTTGGCCTTCGGTCCGCCCGAGGAATTCGCGCTGATGATCCTGGCGTTCGCCACCTTCGTCGGGCTTGGCGGTGATGACATTCCGAAGACCATGTTTTCGATCTTTGTCGGTCTGGTCTTAAGTGCCGTCGGGTTCGACATCGTCAGCGGTGAGCCGCGCCTGATCTTCATGGATCTGCCGGGCTTCTCGCATGGCATTAATTTCCTGGTCCTGGCCATTGGCATATACGGCATCGGCGAAATGCTCTGGACCGTGGAGACTTCGCGCGGCGATGTTTCCATGAGCAAGGCAACGGTTTCCGTTCAACGGACCGTTGCCGCGCTGAAGGAATTGGCGGGCACCTGGAAGACCATGGTGATGGGGTCATTCCTAGGTTATTTCGTCGGTATTTTGCCGGCAGCCGGCGCGACGCCCGGGTCGTTGATGGCTTACGGCGTGGCCAAAACCGTGGCCAAGGACCCGGCCAGTTTTGGCAAGGGCAATATTGCCGGCGTCGTTGCGCCGGAGGCGGCGAACAATGCCGCGTCGACGGGCTCCATGCTGCCCATGTTGACCCTGGGTATCCCGGGCTCTCCGACAACCGCCATATTGTTGGGCGGAATGGTGATCTGGGGGCTTGAGCCGGGTCCCATGCTGTTTGTCGAGCACAAGGAATTTGTCTGGGGCCTGATCGCCAGCCTTTATGCGGCGAACCTGTTCGCGTTGCTGATCAATATCGCATTCATTCCCGCCTTCATCGCCATCTTGCGCCTGCCGTTCACGATCCTGGCGCCAATCATCTTCGTGCTTTGCGTGGTTGGTGGTTATGTGCCGACCTTGGATATGCATGATGTCTGGCTGATGTTGATTTTCGGTGTCGTCGGCTACCTGATGCGGAAGTTGGACTATCCGCTGGCGCCTGCCGTGCTGGCCATTGTCTTGGGGCCCCTGGCCGAACGTTCCATGCGCCAATCCTTGATCGGTTCGCACGGCGACATGATGACCTTCTTCGAACGTCCAATTTCCGGCACGATTATGGTCATTGCGATCATCCTTCTGGTGTTGCCGGCGATCAAAATCATTCGCAACCGGATGAAATCAGATGCCACCGGGAAAGCATCATGAACACGGGATCGACGGCAAAACGCCGGATCGCGGCGGCCGACCTGCCGGTCGAACCCATTGAGACCAATTTCTCTCTCAAGGACCGCATCTATGCGTCCCTGAAACAGGCGATCACCCAGGTCAACATCTATGCCGATGACGCGGAATTGCGCCTTGATGAGCGGCGCCTGTCGGAACAATTGAATATCAGCCGGACCCCGGTGCGCGAGGCCCTGGCCCGGTTGGAACAGGAAGGCCTGGTGGAAATTGTGCCCAGGCGCGGCGTCTACATCGTGCGCAAGTCGAAGGCTGAGATGATGGAGATGATCACCGTCTGGGCGGCTCTGGAAAGCATGGCGGCCAGGCTCATCACCCAGGAAGCCACGGACGCGGAAATTTCATCCCTGCGCGACATTTTCGCCAACGTCGACGGCGACCAGGTCGGCGCCCATATCGATGAATACTCTGACAAGAACATTGAGTTTCACCAAAAGATCATCGAATTGAGCCGCTGCGGCCTGTTGGCCGAGATGTCGGAGAACCTGTTCATCCATATGCGCTCGATCCGGGCCCGGACCATCGGCGAAGTGGATCGCGCAGACCGTTCGATCATCGATCACATGCACATCGTCGAAGCGCTTGAGGCGCGCGACACGGAATTGGCAGCGCGCCTGGTTCGCGAACATACATTGAACCTCGGCGCCCATATCGAACAACACGTGGATTATTTGGATTAATGCCGCGGATTTAGATTTAACGCTGCGGCGTTGCCGTGCGCCATGGAGGAAAGAATGCCCGATACCGCCCCTGAAACCGACACCCAGGAAGACACCGGCCCACTGACGGACGGCTTCCATCTTGTCATCGACGCGCTCAAGCTCAATGACATCAACACCATCTATAACGTGCCCGGCATCCCGATCACGGACTTGGGCCGCTTCATGCAGGCGGAAGGCATGCGGGTCTTGTCGTTCCGCCATGAACAGCACGCCGGTTACGCGGCGGCCATTGCCGGCTACCTGACGAAGAAACCCGGCGTTTGTATGACGGTGTCAGCCCCCGGCTTTCTGAACGGACTGACGGCTCTGGCCCATGCGACGACGAATTGCTATCCGATGATCCTTATCTCCGGTTCGTCGGAGCGTGAGATCATCGATCTGATGCAGGGCGACTACGAAGAGATGGATCAACTGGCCATCGCCAAGCCCTTGTGCAAGGCGGCCTATCGCATTTTGCACGCGGAAGATATCGGCATTGGCGTGGCGCGCGCCGTCCGCGCCGCCGTCTCCGGACGGCCGGGCGGTGTTTATCTTGATCTGCCCGGCGCCCTGTTGGGTCAGGTCATGGACGCGGCGGCCGGCGAAAAATCGTTGGTCAAGGTCATCGATCCGGCGCCGGCGCAGTTGCCGGCCCCCGATTCCGTAGCCCGCGCCCTGGACGTTTTGAAGGGCGCCGAACGCCCGCTGATCATCCTTGGCAAAGGCGCCGCTTACGCGCAGGCGGATGACGCCATCAAGGCGTTGGTTGAGAAAAGCGGCTTCCCCTATCTGCCCATGAGCATGGCGAAAGGCCTGTTGCCCGATGATCACCCGCAATCGGCGGGGCCGGCGCGGTCGCTGGTTTTGAAGGAAGCCGATGTCGTCTTGATGATCGGCGCGCGCCTCAATTGGCTGTTGTCGCATGGCAAGGGCAAACAGTGGGGCACCGCGCCGAAGAAATTTGTGCATATCGACATCGAGCCCAAGGAAATGGATTCCAACGTCGAAATCGCCGCACCCCTGGTCGGCGATATCGGGTCCTGCGTTGCGGCCCTGCTGGACGGTATGGGCGACGATTGGTCGCATCCGGCGGCATCCTGGGTTGACGCGGTGAAGACCAAGCGCGATACCAACATCGAACGCATGGCACCGAAGCTGCAGAACAACAACGTGCCCATGGATTACCACGGGGCGCTGGGGGTTCTGAAAGGCATCATCGCTGATCGGCCCGACGCGATTTTGGTCAACGAAGGGGCGAATACGCTGGATTTCACGCGCTCCATTATTGACATGCATAAGCCGCGCAAGCGCCTGGACGTCGGCACCTGGGGCGTCATGGGCATCGGCATGGGCCAAGCCATCGCGGCCGCTGTCGAAACCGATCACCCGGTTCTGTGTATCGAAGGCGACAGCGCCTTTGGTTTTTCGGGCATGGAGGTTGAAACCATCTGCCGCTACAACCTGCCTATCTGTATCGTCGTCTTCAATAATGGCGGCATCTATCGCGGCACGGACGTCAACCCGACGGGCGGCGATGACGTGGCGCCGACCGTGTTCGTCAAGGATGCCCGCTACGACAAGATGATGGAGGCCTTCGGCGGTGTTGGTTACAACGTGACCTCGCCCGACGAATTGAAGCGCGCCGTCATTGAGGCCATGGACTCGGGCAAACCGGCCCTGGTCAACGCGGTGATCGATGAGACGGCGGGCACGGAAAGCGGCCGCATCGGCAACCTCAACCCACAAAGCGTCGTCGCCAAGAAATAGCGGCGCGGTCTGAAACAAATGATTATGAATAGGAGTGAGCGATGAAAGCTCTCGAAGGGGTTAAAATCCTGGACTTTACCCACGTGCAGTCGGGCCCGACGTGCACCCAGTTATTGGCCTGGTTTGGGGCCGATGTGATCAAGGTGGAACGGCCCGGTGTCGGTGATGCGACGCGTGGCCAACTGCAGGATATTCCCGACGTGGACAGCCTCTATTTCACCATGCTGAACCATAACAAGCGCAGCGTGACGCTGAATTCCAAATCCGATCGCGGTAAGGAAATTCTGACCAAGCTGATCGAGGAATGCGACGTTATGGTTGAAAATTTTGCGCCGGGTGCCATCGACCGCATGGGCTTCCCATGGGCGCGGATTCAGGAAATCAACCCGCGCATGATCTACGCCTCGGTGAAGGGGTTCGGACCCGGTCCCTATGCGGACTGCAAGGTTTATGAGAACGTTGCGCAATGCGCCGGGGGCGCGGCCTCAACGACCGGCATGCTGGGTGATCTGCCGCTGGTCACCGGCGCGCAGATCGGTGATTCGGGTACGGGTTTGCATCTGGCCTTCGGTATTGTCACGGCGCTTTATCACCGCACGCACTCAGGCCGTGGCCAGCGCGTGGAATGCGCCATGCAGGATGGTGTGTTGAACCTCTGCCGGGTCAAACTGCGCGACCAACAGCGCTTGGGCCATGGACCGTTGACCGAATATTCACAGTTCGGCGAAGACATTCCGTTTGGTGATGCAACGCCCCGTGCCGGCAACGATTCCGGCGGCGGCCAGCCGGGCCGTATTTTGAAGTGCAAGGGCTGGGAGGATGATCCCGACGCCTACACCTATTTCATCACCCAGGCGGCCGTGTGGAAGAACATCTGCGACGTCATTGGTAAGCCCGAATGGAAAGAAGACGAGGATTTCGCCACCCCGAAGGCGCGCCTGCCGCGTCTCAATCAAGTGTTCGGCGCCATCGAGGACTGGACCATGACCAAGACCAAGTTCGAGGTCATGGCGCTTTGCAATCCGCTAAACATTCCCGTTGGTCCGATCCTGTCCATGAAAGAGATCGCCGAGGAACCGAGCCTGCGCGAGACCGGCACCATCGTCGAGGTCGATCATCCGGAACGCGGCAAATATTTGACCGTCGGCAATCCGGTGAAGCTCTCGGATTCACCTTCGGACGTGTTGCGTTCGCCGTTGCTGGGTGAGCACACGGATGAAATTCTCCGCGACGTGGTCGGGCTAAGTGACGAGGACATCGCCGCGGCCCGTGAAGAAGGTACGGTTTAGATCGTGATTTACGCCGGGATTATTTAAACGAAACACTTCCTCCCCCTTGATGGGGGAGGATCAAGGTGGGGGTGCGTACCCGAAAGGGAAGAAATATCTTCGCGCCGGACGGCGCTAGCTCCCCACCCCAACCCTCCCCCGCAACGGGGGAGGGAAAGAAGCGAAGGAGAAGATTAATATGCGTTTGATCGTCATGGGCCAGCAGGCTTTCGGCAAATCGGCCCTGGAAGCCATCTTGGATAAAGGCGAGGACGAGGTCGTCGCTGTCTATTGTGCGCCGGACAAGGACGGCCGCCAAGATCCGATCAAGGAGTTTGCGCTGGAGAAGGGGTTGAGCGTCATGCAGCCCGACAACTTCAAGGACGCCGATATCTTGGATGAGATGCGGGCCTTCAATGCCGATCTCTGCGTCATGGCCTTTGTCATCATCTTCGTGCCCGAGGAAGCCCGCGACATTCCGACCCACGGGTCGATTTGCTATCACCCCTCCATGTTGCCCCTGCATCGCGGCCCCAGTTCCATCAACTGGCCGATCATCTGGGGCGCCGAGAAAACCGGAATCAGCTATTTCTGGCCCGACGACGGCTTGGACGAAGGTGAGATCCTGCTGCAAAAGGAAATCGACATCGGGCCCGACGATACCTTGGGGACCATCTACTTCGACAAGGCCTTCCCCATGGGCATCGAAGCCACCTTGGAAGCCATCGATCTGGTCCGTGCCGGCAATCCGCCGAAGGTCAGACAAGACGATTCGAAGGCCACCTATGAAGGCTGGTGCAACAAGAAGGCCGCTGAAATCTCTTGGGGTCGTTCTGTTGGCGAGGTCTACAACCTGATCCGCGGCTGCAATCCGCAACCTGGCGCCTGGACGACATTTAACGGCGAAACCCTGCAAATCTTCGATGCCGAAAAAGTTGAGGATGGCGCGTTTGGTCGGGTCGGGCAGGTGTCCGGCGTCGGCGACGACGGCATGCTGGTGACCGCCGGGCGCGGTGCGATCCGGGTCAAACGGGTGCGCTATGCCGGCGGCAAGAAAGTCACGGCGAAGGAATTTGCCGACGAGGTCGGTTTGGAGCAAGGCGCCAAACTGGGAACTTAATGCGACGCCGGCGCATGATCCCATGCGCTTGGGACAGGATGACAAATAGCCGTTTCGGTTTATACAACGGCATGAATTTATAACGGGGAGGCAAGTATGCCCAAATCAGATATCGAAATTGCCCGCGAAGCGACCATGCAACCGATCGCCGAGATCGGCACCAAACTGGATATTCCCACCGATGCGCTGCTCCATTACGGGCCGCACAAGGCGAAGATTTCCTATGACTTCATCAATTCCCTGAGCAAGAAACGCAACGGCAAGCTGATCCTCGTCACCGCCATCACGCCGACGCCTGCCGGCGAGGGCAAGACGACGACCACGGTCGGCCTGGGCGATGGCCTCAACGCCATCGGCAAGCGCGCCACTATCTGTATCCGTGAGCCCAGCCTTGGGCCGTGCTTCGGCATGAAGGGCGGCGCTGCCGGCGGTGGTTATGCTCAGGTCGTGCCCATGGAAGACATCAACCTGCACTTTACCGGCGACTTTCACGCCATCGGCATCGCCCACAACCTGCTGGCCGCGTTGATCGACAACCACATGTATTGGGGCAACAAGCTGAAGATCGACGCCCGGCGCATCGCTTATAAGCGCGTTGTCGATATGAACGACCGCGCGCTGCGCCAGATCACTGCCAACTTGGGCGGTATCGCCAACGGATTCCCGCGCGAAGACGGCTTCGATATTACGGTCGCGTCGGAAATCATGGCGATCTTCTGCCTGGCGACCAGCCTGGATGACCTGACCAAGCGCATCGGCAATATCGTTGTCGGCTTCACCCGCGAGCGCAAACCGGTGCTGGCCAAGCAACTGAAGGGCCACGGCCCCATGGGTGTGCTGTTGAAAGACGCCCTGATGCCGAACCTGGTGCAAACGCTCGAAGGCAACCCGGCGTTCATTCACGGCGGCCCCTTCGCCAACATCGCGCACGGCTGTAATTCGGTCATGGCGACCACCACGGCGCTCAAACTCGCCGACTACGTGGTCACGGAAGCCGGCTTCGGTGCCGATCTGGGGGCTGAGAAGTTCTTCAACATCAAGTGCCGCAAGGCCGGCCTGAAGCCCTCGGCCGTCGTTTTGGTCGCCACCGTTCGGGCCCTGAAAATGCACGGCGGCGTCGGCAAGGCTGATCTTGGCAAGGAGAACGTCAAGGCGGTGAAGGATGGCTGCGCCAACATGGCCCGGCACCTGAAGAACCTGAAGCAGTTCGGCGTGCCCGCCGTGGTCGCCATCAACTCCTTCATCACCGATACCAAGAAAGAGCTGAACGCCATCAAGACCGAAGCCAAGCGGCTGGGCGCCACGGCGATCTTGTGCTCACACTGGGCTGACGGCGGCAAGGGTACCAAGGAACTGGCCGAGCATGTGGTCAAACTGGCGGACAGCGGCAAGGCCAAGTTCAAGCCCTTGTATCCCGATAACATGAAGTTGGAAGACAAGGTCCGGACCATCGCCCAGAAGATCTACGGCGCCAAGGATATCTCGATTGATGCCGCCGTGGCACGCCAGTTCGCCGATTTGGAAGCCGGCGGCTATGGCAAGTTTCCGGTCTGCATGGCGAAGACCCAATACAGCTTCTCCACGGACCCGGACGCCAAGGGTGCGCCGACGGGACATATCGTGCCTGTGCGTGAATTGAGATTGTCGGCGGGCGCGGAATTCGTCGTCGTCGTCACCGGCGCCATCATGACCATGCCGGGCCTGCCTCGCGTGCCGGCGGCGGACAGCATCTATCTGAATAAGAACGGCGACGTTGAGGGGCTGTTCTAGCGCTCAATACTTGACGCACGTCAATTGCCAATGCCCCGATCCTTGCTAGGGTCGGGGCATTGGTTTTTAGGAGAGCCTCATGTCCATTCGAACCATCCTGGTGCCCGTGCGCGGTGACGGCAAAGGTGACGGTGTGCTGGATCATGCCGCGACCCTGGCGGCGCCGTTTGATGCGCATCTTAACGTTCTGCACTGCCGTTCGAACCCGGAAGACCTGATCCCCTATTCTACGGTGATCACCGACGCCATGCGCGCGACCATTGTGGCGGCGGCGCGGACTTCGGCGGCTGATGAAGAAGCCCGCGTGCAGGGCCTGTTCATGGATTATCTGGAAAGCCGCAATATCATTTTGGTCGAGGAGCCGCCGGTGCCGGCGGGCCGGGTTTCGGCGTCGTGGCATGAGGTCAACGGCCGCCAGCCGGCGGTCGTCGCGGTGCATGGCCGGCTGGCCGATGTGATCGCCGTCGCCCGCCCGGAAATCGGCGGCGGCGGCCATCAAACCCTGGAATCAGCACTTCTGGAAACCGGCCAGTTGGTGCTCATGTGCCCGCCTAAGCCGGTTACCAGTATCGGCCGGCATGTCTGTGTCGGTTGGAACGGTAGTGCCGAGGCGGCCCGCGCCGTTGCTGCCGGCATGGCGCTTTTGGCCAAGGCTGAGAAGGTGACGATCCTCTCGGCCCCGGAAAGCATGGAAGACAAACTGACGGTGGCCGATCTGATTGCGCATCTGGGTTGGCACGACATCACTGCCGAGGTGACGACGATCAACGCCAGCGGCGGCAACGAGGTCGGCAACATGTTATTGGCCGAAACCGGCCGCGCCGGCGGCGATGTTCTATTGATCGGCGGCTATGGCCACAGCCGGCGGCGCGAGCTGATCATGGGCGGGGTCACCCGCTATATCATCGAACACGCCGATATCCCGGTTTTGATGGTGCATTAGCCCGGCCGGCGGCCGTGCCGCCATACCGCGACCAATGCACCATATCGGTGTCGAGCTAGACGTATTGAACCAGAGGTATTAAGTCAGGCCCAACCCAGTTGCTTCAGGGAATGTCCGTCGTTCCAGATTTTGGTCATATGACGGATTTTCCCGGCGTCGAAATTCATCACATAGACATAGTCCGCCGCCACCGCATTGCCCGTTGCCGGCATCGGTCCACCGTCGCCGCTGTGGGTGCCGTGAAATATCGCCGACGCCACGACCGTGCTGCGTTCTTCATCGCAGGCAAAGGCCGTCAATTCATAGCGGCCATCCGGGATCGGGCCGAGCAGCCCCTGCATCCAATCGGCATAGGCGCCAAGTGTGCTCACTTCCGCCAGGGCATCCGCCTGGCAGGAAAAAGTCGCATCGTCATGGCACCACGCCTTGCATCCGTCCGCGCCCTTGCCCGTCTCACAGGCATCGAAAAAAGTCATGGCAGTTTCTGAAATTGACATTCGCTTCACCTCTTTGTTTTAAAGTGCTTACGCGCGTACAGGTGCGTAAGTCCATTGGGTTCCATCCGGGTATCCGGTTCAACAGGATAATAAAACGATCATTTTAAAATGTCTATTTTAAAATGAAACGCTGATTTAACCGGTGATGGTCAAGCGCGCAGGGCCCGCAATATGACGTCGTAAATATTGGCGATATCAGTGGATTTGCCGGGATGGCGTCCATATAAAACCAAGCCGTGAACGCAACACATGATGAAACTTGCCGTTGCTGCCGGGTCCTTGTCGGCGGAAAATTCGCCTTCCGCTCGGGCGTTTTGCAGGGCGGTTTTCAACAGGCCTTCCATGACGGCGCAAAAATCGCCGATTTTCTTCGCTGCCTCTGGGCTTATGGAATGTTTCTGGGCTAGGTGGTTCATCATCAAACAGCCCTTGTATTCCATCGAAGCAGCACCTTTGACGACGCTTTCAAGAAACGCTTCGACACCCTTGATGTTGGGCTCATCGATGAGGATCTGAACGCGCGGGGCAAGTGTCTGTTGGCGATAGTGTTCAAGTGCTTCCTCAAACAGTCCGTCTTTGTCACCGAATTCCTTATACATGCTGGCGGTATTGAGACCAGTCGCCTGCACGATATCGGCCACGGAACTGGCTTTGTAGCCCTGCCGCCAAAACAGATCGGCGGCCTTTTCCAAGACCTCGTAACGGTCATATTCCCGACTTCGAACCATGTAAATAAAATAAAACGTTCATTTTATAACGTCAACCGCATAGCGTAATATCTGAGGATTCCGACGATTAGCATGGCAGACCGAAGACCCTATTTGCGGATCGCCAATAACGACCAATAGGTTAGAAACATTTCAAGCTAATTGTCGCTGGATCTCAGTTGCAGCCAAGTGGCGAAGGGTCCGCCTGGCCGAGCCCCGATCGCGGTGAATTGGGGTACACATCTTGGGCCGCGTTACGCCACATGACGAACTGTCGGTGAGGTGGAAGGGCGTTTCAGGTCCACGGGTATCGGGCACAGACGGCGCGGTTGAGGCGGCTACGGTGTTGGGCACTGGTCCTTGAGCCAATCGACGAAGGGTCCGACGGCGCGCCGGGCGCCGGGCTCAAGGGGCACCATGGCGGCATAGCCATGTGGCACGGGTACGCTGAGACCAAGCGGCGCCACCAAGCGGCCGGCGTCCATTTCCCGCGCCACCAGAGCCGCATGGCCCATGACGACGCCGAGACCCTCAACCGCCGCCTCGACGGCCATGGAGTAAAGCGCGAACCCCGAATCCCGGTTGCCGCTGTCCGCCGGCAACCCGGCGGCGGCGAACCACGCGGACCAATCCTCGGTCCATTGGATGTCGTAAAGAAGTCGGCATTGGAGCAGGTCTTGCGGCCGGCGGATCGGCGCGCCGGCAGCGAAGGCCGGGCTGCAGACGGGATGCATTTCATCACGGAAAAGCGGCACGGCGCCAAATCCCGGTACGTCTTGGTTTTCATAGTGGATGGCCAGGTCGAACGATGTCTCAGCCAGCTGGCGAACATCCTTGGCGACGGACAACTCAACCGCCGTCTCCGGGTGGGCCTCCTGAAACTGGGAAAGCCGCGGCGTCAGCCATTTTTCCGCCAGCGCCGGCAACGCGGCGATGCGTAAGCGGGCCGTGTTGGGTGCGGCACCGATACGTTGGGAGGCCTCGGCGATGCGCGCGAGGGCAGGCGACAAGTCATCGCGGTAGGTGGCGCCGGCCTCCGTCAACCGGACGCCCCGCGCCAAGCGCACAAACAACGCCACGCCGAGACGCCGCTCCAGGGATTTCACCTGCTGGCTGACGGCACCGGCGCTGACGCCCAGTTCACCGCCGGCCTTCAAAAAACTCTCATGACGGGCCGCCGCCTCGAAGGCGCGAACCCAATTAAGTGGCGGCAGATTACGAGCCATGGCGTCCTCTCAATGGCTGAGATTTTCTATGCCATAGGCTATCGTATTTTGGTTTGCCGCCCAACAGCCAAGCGGCGAGACTGCCCATCAGCCCGTACCGCCGTCGGCGGGCGAGGCGTCTCCCCCCGTCTGCCTTGGAGTTCAGGCCCATGACCACAACCTGCCACCCCGGATATTTCGACGCCGGCCTTGCCGCCATTGACCCGGCCATTCATGCCGCCTTGGTGGCGGAAGAAGACCGCCAACGCGATGGCATTGAACTGATCGCGTCGGAAAACATCGTCAGCCGCGCCACTCTGGAAGCGCTGGGCACGGCCATGGTCAACAAGACTGTCGAGGGCTATCCCGGCAACCGCTATTACGGCGGCGCCGAACAGGCGGATATTGTCGAGCAATTGGCTATCGACCGGGCCAAGCAGTTGTTCGACTGCGCCTATGCCAACGTGCAACCGCATTCCGGCAGCCAGGCCAATCTGGCGGTGTTCCTGGCCTTTCTGAAACCGGGTGACACGGTGCTCTCCATGTCGCTTTCCGAGGGCGGTCATTTGAGCCATGGCTCAACCGCCAACCTAACCGGCAAATGGTTCAACATTGTGCACTACGGGGTGCGGCCCGACGACGGTCTGATCGATTTTGAGCAGGTCCAGGCGTTGGCTGATGAGCATCGGCCGAAACTGATCATCTGCGGCGGCTCGGCCTATCCGCGGGCCATCGATTTCGCCAGGTTCCGGGAAATCGCCGATAGCGTGGATGCGGTTCTGCTGGCCGATATGGCGCACTTCGCCGGATTGGTTGCCGGCGGCGTGCATGCCAGCCCGATCCCGCACGCCCATGTCTCGACCGCCACCACGTACAAGAACCTGCGCGGCGTGCGCGGCGGGCTGATCCTGGCCGACAATCCGGAATGGCAGCGCAAGCTTAATTCGGCGGTGTTTCCGGGCGTTCAGGGCTCGGTGATCCTGAACGCCGTGGCGGCGAAAGCGGTCTGTCTGGGCGAGGCCTTGCGGCCGGAATTCAAAGCCTATGCCCATGCGGTTTTGGACAATGCCCGGACGCTGGCGGCGGCCCTCATGGATCGTGGCGTCGATGTGGTGACGGGTGGCACCGACACGCCACTGATGCTGGTCGATTTACGGCTCAAGAATCTGACCGGCGCGGAATCCTCCGTTAGTTTGGAAAGCGCCGGGTTGACCTGCAACAAGAACGGCGTGCCCGGTGATACTCAGCCGCCGCAGATAACATCTGGCCTGCGTTTCGGTGTATCGGCGGGCACGACACGGGGGTTCGGTGCGGTGGAGTTCGAGGTGATCGGCAATCTGATCGCGGATGTACTGGAAGGCCTGGAAGGCAACACAGCTGACCAATCGCAGTTGGAAGCTCGCGTAGCCGCCGAGGTCAAGGCAATGACTGATCGTTTCCCAATTTATGGAGACCGCTAGACGTGCGCGGTGTTCCCCTCATCCTATCCTTCTCCCCAAAGGAGAAGGAAGAGTTTGCCACGCGATCTCGCTTTACCCTCTCCCTTGGGGAGAGGGAGGGGGCCGCGAAGCGGGAGGGTGAGGGGACTTACAACTACGCCGACCTAAACGGAATTGACCTTGGAGGTATTGCATGACCGACAAACCGAACTTCCTGTTTATCCAGGCCGACCAGATGGCGGCGCGCATCCTGCCGGCCTATGGCAACACCATCGCCAAGACGCCGCATATTGACGGCCTGGCGGAACGCGGCGTGGTCTTCGAACACGCCTATTGCAACTACCCCCTCTGTGCACCGTCGCGCCATTCCATGATGTCGGGCCTGTTGCCGACCAATGCCGGGGCCTATGACAATGGGGCGGAGTTTCCGGCTTCCCTGCCGACGTTCATGCATTACCTGCGCCTGCTCGGCTATCAGACCTATCTTAGCGGTAAGATGCATTTCATCGGGCCCGATCAGCTGCATGGGTTCGAAGACCGTCTGACCACGGATATCTATCCCTCGGACTTTAATTGGACGGCCAACTGGGAACGTACGGTGACCGGTACGGAGCGCCTGCTGGCGGCGGCCGGTGAGGTCAACGGGATCAAGAATTCAGGGGTCTACGAACAGACCATCCAGAAGGACTTCGACGACGAAGTGGCGGCCACCTCGATCGGCAAAATTCACGATCTGGCGGCGGGTGACGACGACCGCCCGTTCTCGCTGTTCGTGTCGTTTACCCATCCGCACGATCCCTTCGCGGTGCCGCGCCGGTATTGGGACCGCTACCGCCATGAGGATATCGACATGCCACATGTTCCGGGCGGCTCGCGGGAGCACTTGGACGCCCATTCACAGCGGCTTTACGACCATATCGGCGTCGCCGAGGCGGCGATGACCGACGATGACGTGCGGGTTGCGCGGCACGCCTATTATGGCGCGGTGAGTTATATCGATGACCAGGTCGGGGCCTTGCTGGCGGCGCTTGATGAGGCCGGGTTCAGTGACAATACGGTGGTCGTGTTCGTGTCGGATCACGGCGAGGCCTTGGGCGAACGCGACTTGTGGTTCAAGCGGTCGTTCTATGACGTGGCGCTGCAGATTCCGTTCATCATCTCCGCGCCCTTCCAGTTCGATGCCGGGCGCCGCCGGGAGAATGTTTCGCTGGTTGATCTGTTGCCGACGGTGGTTGACTTGGCCGACCCCGAACAAGGGATTGCCGATATTCAGACCGCCTATGATGGCCGCAGCCTCACCCCGGCGCTGGCCGGGCGGGGCTTGGAAGGGCCGGACCGCGTGATCGCTGAAATGACCGGCGAGGGATTGGACTCGCCCGCCGTGATGATCATGAAAGGCCGGATGAAATACATTCATTGCGACGACGACCCGCCAATGCTGTTCGATCGTGCCGCCGATCCGTTGGAAGAGCGCAATCTGGCCGGCGATCCCAAGTATGCTCAGGTGCAAAAGGAGTTTGCCGATTTTGTCGCCGCCCGATGGGACCTGCCGGCGCTGAAACAAACGGTGCTGGAAAGCCAAGGCCGGCGCCGGCTGGTCGATCGGGCCCATGCGGCGGGACTGACGCCGTCATGGGATTTTGATACGGATAAGCCGGGACGCGACCAGTATTTTCGGCCCTCGGCAGCCAATCCCAGCGCGTCGAATTATAATGACGCGTTTCAGGTCCGCGCCCGGCCCGATTCGGAAGCACCGAACTTGCGGGATTTCCCCTAGAGCCCAGCCGGTAAAGGGGCCTTGCCAGGCGATGGATCAGCGGGCAGGTTTCTCCATCACAGAGGAGGCCGCCGTGGAATCAACACCGTTCACCAATTCGCAAATCGTCGCCGCTTTTGAAGCCAAAACGGGGCGGTCGAAAGCCCGTCACAAGGAAGCCCGCGACGTGTTCCCCAGCGGCATCGTCCATGATTCACGACACATGAAGCCGCATCCCCTTTATATCGAACGCGCCGCGGGGGCCCGGAAATGGGACGCCGACGGTAACGAATACGTGGATTATTACGGCGGCCACGGCTCGCTTTTGCTGGGCCACGCGCACCCCAGTATGGTCAAAGCGGTTCAGGCGCAAATTGAGCGCGGCACCCATCCCGCCGCCTGCCATGATTTGGAGCTGAAATGGGGCCAACTGGTGAAGCTGTTGATCCCGTCGGCGGAACGGGTGCGGTTTATGTCCAGTGGCACCGAGGCCAACCTGATGGCGATCCGCCTGGCCCGGGCGTTCACGGGCAAGAACAAACTGCTGCGCTTCAAGAACCATTTCCACGGCTGGCAGGATCACGTGGCCTTTGGCTCGAAGTTCGCCGGCACGGAGAATGTGCCGGGCATCATCAACGGCATTATTGAGAACGTCATTGTCGCTGATCCGGCGGACCCCGATGGGGTCAAGGAAACGCTCGAGTCGGACGACGATATCGCTGCCGTCATTCTAGAGCCGACCGGTGCCAGTTCGGGGCAGATTCCGCTCAGCCGTGATTTCGTCAAGATGCTCCGCGACGTCACCAAGGCCCGCAAGATCGTGCTGATCTTTGACGAGGTGGTGACCGGGTTTAGGGTTTCGCCCGGCGGTGCCCAGGCGGCCTTGGGCCTGTTGCCGGATTTGACGGCGCTGGCGAAAATACTGGCCGGCGGCTTGCCCGGCGGCGCCGTCTGCGGGCGCCGCGATATCATGCAGCTGTTGGATTTTGAGGCGGCCGAGTTTCACGGGTTTCAGAAAATTCCGCATCAGGGCACCTTCAACGCCAATCCCTTGTCGGCGGCCACCGGCGTCGAGATGCTGGATCGCATCGCCGAAAGCGACATCACCGAACAGGCCAATGCCCAGGGCCGCAAGCTGACCCGGGCCTGCAATCAGGTGTTCGCCGATGCCGGTGTCGCCTGGGCCGCCTATGGCCAAGGTTCCAGCATCTATTTCTTCACCAATCCTGACGGCCAGAACCTGGACCCGCTGAACTTCGACGCCGCGGCCCAACCCATCGCAGTCATGGAAAACGCCGGCGGCCACTCGGCGGCGGCGCTGTTCCGCCTCGCCATGCTGGTCAACGGCGTCGATGTGAATTCAAAACCCGGCGCCATCGTATCCGCCGCCCACACGGACGCCGACATCGCCGAGACCGCCGCCGTCGTCGGCGCCTCGCTGGGTATGTTGAAGGAAGAAGGACATTTGTAGGTCAGTGATATGAGCGACGTCCTGCAAACCCTCCTGGACCTCCTCGACCTGGAAGTCCTGGAAGCTGACCTGTTCCGCGGTCACGGACCGAAAACCGACCGGCCCAGGGTGTTTGGCGGGCACGTTATCGGCCAGGCCCTGGTGGCGGCGACGCGGACGGTGGAAGACCGCCGGGTGCATTCCCTGCACGCCTATTTCATGCGGCCGGGCGATCCCAGCGTGCCGATCATCTACGACGTGGACGGCCTGCGCGACGGGCGCAGTTTCGCAACGCGCAACGTCGTTGCCCGCCAGCACGGCCGGCCGATTTATCAGATGTCCGTTTCCTTCATGGTTGCGGAAGAAGGGTTTGACCATCAGTCCGAGATGCCCGACGTGCCCGGCCCGGATGATCTACCGCCCGAGTCCGAACGCCGGGCTGCGCTGGCGCACCGGATCCCGGAGGCTTCGCGCCAGCGGTTTCTGTCCGAACGCTCCATCGAAATCCGCCCCATCGAGGCGCCGACGCCGCCCGAACATGAACCGCGCCCTGCCCTGCGCCGCTATTGGGTGCGCACGCGCACACCGTTGCCGGCGGACTTCACCGAGCACGATTGCGTACTGGCCTATGCCTCCGACATGACCATCGCCGAAACCGCCTTGGCGCCGCACGGATTGACCTGGTATTCCGACAACATTCTGTCGGCCAGCCTGGATCATTCCATGTGGTTCCATCGCGAGTTCCGCGCCGACGAATGGCTGTTATTTGATCAATGGGCGCCCAGCGCCATGGGCGGACGGGGCCTGAATTTCGGCAATATTTTCGCCCAGGACGGCCGTCTGGTCGCGTCGATAACCCAAGAAGGCATGATCCGGCGGCGTCGCGAAAACTGACGGGATCTGAAATTTACTGTAAACTTTTTAGTTACTTTCGGTGACTAAGGTTTGTACATCGCACCTAGTGGGAGAGCGGTCATGTATCGCGCTTTTTGTCTTGCCGTCGGAATAGGGTTGTTGCTTGTCGCGTCGGGGCCGGTCCTGGCCGGCAAGAAGGATCAGCAGAAGGCTCAGAAACTGGGTCTCAAGGGAACTTTCGTTCTGCAAATTGGCGATTCGGGCAAATGTCTCTCAAAGGTCAGCGGCGACAAGCTGGGCCAACAGGTCAGCGCCTGGACCTGCCGCAAGAAAAGCTCCAATCAGGGTTTCAAGGTGAAATGGGCGGACGGTGCATGGTTCACATTGCGCACGGCGCGCGGCAATCTCTGCATTGAGGTTTCAGGCAGTTCAAAAAAGAACGGCAAGCCGGTTGTCCAGTGGTCGTGCACGGGCAAGAAAAATCAACATTGGAAACTGGCCAGCCGTGGCAAAAAGGCTTTCCAGTTCCAGGCCCGCCATTCCGGCAAGTGCCTGACCTTGGATGGTCCGGATAATAAGGTGTCGAAGTTCGTACAAGCCGCGTGTAGCAAGAAAAATGCCGAACAACGCATGCGGACTTTCCGCTAAAAAACGCCGTCGATCAGTGTTTCACGGCCATCCTTCAGGTGAAAGATCACGCCTTGGGGCACTGGCAGGGCCAATAACGCGTCGGCGTCCAATCCACAACTTTGAGCCCGAATGAAACGCCCGATCATGCCGTGGCTGACGACCAGGATCGGCGTTGCCGGCGATTGGTCTGAGAGCCAGTCGGCGGCCCGGTCCCACAGCATGGGGCCGTTCTCACCGCCGCCCGGAATGATGTAGTTCCAGACGTCCGCCTTGTAGGCCTCGGCTTCCTCAGGCCAACGCTCGGCGACTTCGGCGCGGGTCCAGGTCTGCCAGTGGCCGCAGTGCAATTCCATCAATCGGTCGTCGTGAACGATGCTTGCCGGATCGATGCCGGCGGCATCACAGATCAAGCCCGCGGTCTGCCGGCAGCGGCCAAGCGGGCTGCACTGGAACGGTAGCGGCGTGCGATCAGCGAAAATTTCCAGCAGGCGGCGGCCGACGGCAGATGCCTGGCCCTCGCCTTTTTCCGTGAGCCGCGCGTCCAACTGGCCTTGATAATGGCCTGAGCGGTTCCATTCCGTTTCGCCGTGGCGAACCAGATAAATCTCCGGGTGGTGCATATGCTGAGTTCCTAGCGTCCGGCGGCGTAGCCTTGCATGAAGCGGGGATTGGCGGCGGCCTTCAGCATATCGCCGTCGCGGGCCGCCGCAGTGATCCGGCCGAGCGCCCAGTCACCCTCGTTGTCGACATGGTGACCGCGGCGTTCCAACTCGGTAAACGTCGCTTTCGGAAAGCGCCCCTCCAATTTTACCCGTCCCGTATCGACCTCGCGGGGATAGAAGGAACTTGGGAAATGCGCCGTGTGGAAAGCCGGATGGTCGATGGCCTGTTGCAGGTTCATGCCGAAATGCACATGGCGCAGGAACATGTGCAGCGGCCATTGATCTTGCTGATCACCGCCGGGCGTGCCGAAGGCCAGATAGGGTTCGCCGTCACGCAGCGCAAAGGATGGCGACAATGTCGTGCGTGGCCGTTTGCCCGGCGCGATGACGTCAGGGCGGTCGTCTTCCAGGGAGAACATCTGGCCGCGCGTGGTCAGGCAGAAACCAAGGGCGGGAATGACCGGCGACGACGACAGCCAACCGCCGCTGGGCGTCGCCGAGATCATATTGCCCCATTGGTCGATGACGTCCAGGTGGCAGGTATCGCCGCGCGCCGCGCCGGTGGTGTTGACGAACAGAGTGTCGAATTGAAATCCTGAGGCGTCGCCGACATCGTGTGCGGCGGCATCGATCATCGCCGCGGTGGCGCCTTTTTGGCGCTCGACAATGCCGGCGCCGAAGCCCGGCACCTGACCGGGCCGCAGCTCCAGGTTCGCCGCGTCGCTGATAAGCGCGCGGCGCTCGTCGTTGTAGGCCGTGCTCAACAGCACATCCATGGGCACATCGGTGAAATTCGGATCGCCGTAGAAGGTTTCCCGGTCGGCGAACGCCAGTTTCGCTGCCTCGACAATGGTGTGGACGAAATCCGCACCCATGGGGTCCATCCGGCCGATGTCCAGGCCCTGTAAAAGGGCCAGTTGCTGAAGCATCACGGGGCCCTGGCACCAGGGACCGGGCTTGCACATTGTATAGACGTGCTCGCCCACCCGGTAATCGAAACTCAACGGCTGTTCATAACTCGGCGTCCAGGCGGCCAGGTCATCACCGGTCATCAGGCCCTTGTGCGGCGTTCCGGTGGTGTCCATGACCTCCGTGGTGCGGCAGTATTTGTCAATTTCTTCGGCGACAAAGCCCCGGTACCAGGCCTCAAGGGCCGCATTAATCTGCGCCTCGCGCCCGCCGCCGGCCTGTTCGGCCTCGGCGATAATCCGCGTGTAGGTTTCGGCGGCTTTCGGGTTGCGGTGCAGGGCGCCGGCTTGCGGCGGTGTGCCGCCGGGCGCGTAAGTCGCCGCCGATCCGGGCCAGAATTCCTCAAAGAACGGCGCCGAGGCGGCCATCGCCTCGGCGGCGGAAGGCACCACGGCATAGCCATCGCGGGCAAAACCAATGGCCGGTTCCAGCACGTCGCGTACCGTGCACGTGCCATGATCGCGGAGCAGGGTCATCCAGGCGCCGAAAGAGCCGGGCACGACATTCGGCAACATGCCGGTGCCCGGCACGATGTCCAAACCGAGATCACGCAGCGCCTGGGCGGTCGCGGCCCGGGGGGCGACACCTTGGCCGCACAAAACCTGCACGTCGGTTTCACCGGCCGGGCAAAACAGGATCGGCACTTCGCCGCCGGGGCCGTTCATGTGCGGCTCACATATCTGCAGGGAAAAGCCCATGCCGACGGCGGCGTCGAAAGCATTGCCGCCGCGCTCCAGCATGCCCATGCCGACGGCTGTCGCCAGATAATGGGTCGAGGTGCAAACCCCGAACGTGCCGCGAATTTCCGGACGCGTGGTGAAGGTTGCCATTGCCTTAATATCCTATCGCACAGCCGTCCTTGCGGGGCTCGGAGCCGCCGGTCAGGATGCCGCGTTCCCAATCGATCCAAATGGCCTGCGAGCCACCGATGGGTTTGGCCGGTTTGAAAGGTTCATGGCCAAGCTTCTTCAGGCCGTCGACCACATGATCGGGGACCGTGCCTTCGACTTCCACTTTGCGGGTGCCGGCATGCGGGAAGACGCGGGGCAGGTCCTGGGCTTCCTGGATATCCTTGCCGAAGTCGAAGAACTTGGTCAGCAGGTGCATATGGCCGAAAGATTGGTAGTGGCCGCCCATGACGCCGAAGGGCATGACCGCCTTGCCGTCCTTCGAGACCATGCCGGGAATGATCGTGTGCAGGGGCCGCTTGCCCGGCGCGATACAGTTGCGGTGGCCGGGTTCAATGACGAAGCCTTGGCCCCGGTTGGTGAAGGTGACGCCGGACTTCGGCGCCATCAGACCTGCGCCGAAGTTGTGGAACAGGGTGTTGATGAACGAACACGCGTTGCGGTCCTTGTCGACAACGGTGACGTAGACCGTGTCTTCGTGTTTCGGCAGGGACACGGGCGGCAGGGTGTCCATGCCCTTGTCGGGGTCGATCAGGGCGCGCAATTCGGCGGCGTGGGCCTCGGACAGCAGCCAATCCGTCGGCACATCGGCCTTGGTCGGGTCGGCGACGAAGACGTTGCGGTCCTGATAGGCCAAGCGTCCGGCTTCGATCTCCAGATGCAGCCGTTCAACCGACACCGGGTCAACGCCGTCGGTGTCGTAGCCGCTCATGATGTTGAGCAACAACAGCGCAATGACACCCTGGCCGTTCGGCGGGCATTCCCACACCGTGTGGCCACGGAAATCGGTTGAGATCGGCGTCACGTAGTCGCCGACGCCGTTGGCGAAATCTTCCAGTGTGTGCAGACCGCCACGGCTTTGCAGATAGCCGCACATGTCCTCCGCCAACTCTCCGGTATAGAAGGCCTCGCGGCCATTGTCGGCAACCATTTGAAGGGTCCGGGCCAATTCCGGTTGGCTGTGCATTTCGCCAACTTTCGGTGTTGCGCCGTTCGGCATGAAGATGCGCGACAGGTTCGGATCACCGGCAAGCAAGGGTGCGGCCATGGCGAAATCAACGCTGACCCGCGATGACACGGGATAGCCGTCGCGCGCATAGGCGATGGCCGGGGCGAGGATCTCACCGAGGTCCAGTTTGCCGTGGTCGCGGTTCAACTGACACCAGGCGTCGATGGCGGCAGGCACGGTGACCGCATGGGGGGATTGCTGCTCAATATCAGTGATCCCCTCATTCATGTACCATTCGGCGGTCGCCGCCATCGGCGCGCGGCCCGAGCCGTTGAAGGCGACCAAGTCGTCTGAACCTTCCGGCGCATAGAGGCAGAAACAATCACCGCCTATGCCGGTCGATTCCGGTTCCACCACGCACTGCACGGCGCAAGCCGCGATGGCGGCGTCCAGCGCATTGCCACCCTTTTGCAGAATGTTGACGGCGGTCAGGGTGGACAGCGTGTGCGAAGTCGCGGCCATGCCCTGCAGGCCGTGGGCCGGCGAGCGGCCGGGAAGTTCCAGATTACGCATGGGGTGGGGGGTCTCCGTGGTTGAGTTGATCTTTGGAATTTGTTTCGGCGGTTGCCCACCGCAGCCGTTCACCATCAACAACGCGGCTGAGCGGCATGCGGTATTGATACTGATCCGGTCGGTAAAGCCCGACGATGAATTCGACGACGCGGCCCGCCGGATCAAACACCGTGCGGCTGATCCGCAGCAGCGGCGCACCCAGTTTAACCTCCAAGGCCTGGGCGGCGGCGGCATCGGCCAGCGTCGCGGTAATGGTCTGATCCGCGTCGGCGACCGTCACGCCGGCTTTCTCCAACAGGAGCAGCGGCGCGTGGCGGACCAGATCATCGCGGTTAAACAGACGGCCCAGGTCGGCCGGTACATAGGTTGTCAGATAGGACAGCGGTTTGCCGTCGATGCGCCGGGTGCGGACCGAGCGCTGAACCTCGTCGCTGTCGTTCATGGCCATGATCCCGGCTATGCGCCGGCCGGCCGGCCGGTAGTCGAATTCCAATACGGCGCCTTCGGTTTCGACGTTGATATCGGACAGAAAGTCCAACAGGCCCTGGGCGTCCGATTTTAGCGGACCGGCGGCGGGCTTGTAGGTAACCCGCGACCCTTGTCCGCGGCGGCGCACGCAAAGCCCGTCAGCGGCAACCTCATTCAGAGCGCGCTTCGCCGTAATGCGCGACACACCGAATTGTTCGGCGGTTTCATATTCGCTGGGCAGCAAGGAACGGTCGGGGTATTCGCCACTCGTGATCCGGTGGCGAATCTCCAGATAAATTTGCTGGTAGAGCGGCGCTTGATGCTGGCCCGTCGGCCGCTCCTTGTGTGCACTGATCCCGACCACGATGTTTCCTAAATGCGGCGAACGTTCCGCCGGATTCTGCGGATATCGATGCAAATGATATAGATTTCATACCTTGTGAGCAATATGGATTTGGCGTATAAAATCAGGCAGTCGAGACCCGGGACTGGCAGCGCGCTGACAAGGGTCCAGAATTTTCCAGGTTTTCCTGGAATTTTTATGGAACTAGCGCTTTATCATGATCCGGTTTTTACAATAATGGAACCATAGGACCGGCACTTCGGCTATGTGCCGGTACCGACAGGGGCTTCGAAACTAGGGAGAGAAAATTATGAAGTTTAAGACACTGGCAGTTTCCGCCGTCTCCGTGATGGCGCTGGCCGGTCTGATGGCGCCGACGGCGGCTCAGGCGGCACCGAAAATTCCGTGCAGCACGGCGAAGTTGATCGTGCCGTGGGCGGCCGGCGGCGGCACCCACGTGCTGTTCTCGATCTTTGAGAAAACCATTGCCGCCATGAACCTGAAGCCGCGGCTGAAGGTTGTGACCATTCCCGGTCAGGGCGGCAACAAGGGCGCCAAGGAAGCGGCCAAGGCAAAGCCCAATGGCTGCACGCTTTTCGCCATTCACCAAAGCGCCTTCACCAGCCACTTGAACGGCCGTATCAAATTCCACTTCGATGCGTTCGATCCGGTTGCCCAATTGACCGATACGCCGGACATCATCGGCGCCTCGGCGTCGGCGCCGTGGAATACCTTCAAGGAGTTCCAAAAAGGCGTGACAGCGTTGCCGGGTTCTGTGCCGACGGGCGCAACGTTCGGTTCGACCAGCCAGTTCACGTGGCTGCTGTTGGAAAAGAAGACCGGCATGAAGTTCAAGTTCGTGCCTTTCGACGGTACCCGTCAGCGCATGACGGCGTTGCTGTCCGGCGCCATTTCGCTGGGTGGTTTGAACGTCGCGTCTGGACGCAAATACATCGAATCCGGTGAGTTGAAGGCCTATGCCATTGCCGCCGACAAGCGCGACCCGGCATTGCCGAACCTGCCGACCCTGAAGGAAGTGGGCGTTGATATGTCGTTCTCGCTTATTCGTGGCGTTGTCGCCCCGAAGGGCACGCCGAAGGACATCATCAATCATTGGTCCCAGTTGTTGAAGAAGGCGGCCGAAGACAAAGCCCTTCTGAAGCAGATGAAAGCCAAGGGCACGGGCATCAAGTGGGTCGGACCTGCGGACTATCAAAAATGGATCGATTCGTCCTTCGCCGAATTCAAGGGCATTGCTGACGAAATGGGTTGGGGTAAATAAGCCGACCCTGACGTCTGAGATTGGACTAGGGCCCGGAGCAATTGCCGCTTCGGGCCTCGGTTCATTACAATGTGAATTGAGGGGACAATCTCATCATGGCTCGTTTGAACCGTGACACAATCGTCGCCATCTGCTTGCTGCTGGGCTGCGGCATTTTCATTTGGGCGACCTTTGACATTCGTACACCCAATTATGGCGTATTGAAGCCGTCTACTTGGCCGCGGGTCATCCTCGCGGTAATGACGTTGCTTAGCTTTATTTATTTAATTCAATCGATCAAGGCGGGCCCCGATGCGCCAACGGGCGAGGACAGCGCCGGGCCGGGCTTCGGTGGATTTGTCGCCTATTGGCGCAATCCCATCATCTGCTTTGTGATGTTCTTTTTGTTTCTGCTGACGCTGCCAGTCCTCGGCATGCTGATCGGCGGGATTTCATTTGTGTTTCTGCTCATGTGTTTTTTGGGGGGCTGGGGGAAACAGCAAATTATCACCCATGCGATCATTGCGGTTTGCACCGTCGGCTTCATGTGGAGCCTGTTCACCTTTGGCCTCGATGTGATGTTGCCCGAAGGCATGATCTATAATCCCTACGCGCTGTGAGGTCGGACCAATGATGGAATATCTCTCAGATGCGTTTGGTCACTTCTCCGCCGCCCTGGAGGGTTTGTGGATTTGGAAGACCATGTTGCTCATGGCGGTGGGTGTTGCCGGCGGTCTGATCGCCGGCGCCATCCCCGGCTTCACCATTGCCATGGCCGTGGTGCTGACCTTGCCATTCACTTTTTCCATGCCCCCGGAGCAAGGCGTGGCCACTATGGTCAGTGTCATGGTCGGCGGTCTGTCCGGCGGCCTAATGGCCGGGATTTTGACCGGTATTCCGGGCACGCCGTCATCCGTGGCAACGACATTTGACGGCTTCCCCATGGCGCGCGGCGGCAATCCGGGCCTTGCCCTTGGACTGGGCGTTTGGTCGTCATTTTTCGGCGGCATATTTAGCGCCATCTGTTTGATGACCCTGGCGCCGCAATTGGCGCGTGTGGGGCTTGAATTCCAGCCCTGGGATTTCTTCATGTTGGTCATGTTTGCCTTGACCATCACGGCAAGCCTTGCGGGTAAGCATCTGGTCAAAGGCCTGATTGCAGGCGCACTCGGTCTCTTGGTCCGTACCATTGGTGAGGATGAAGCTGCCGGTATGGCGCGCTTTGATTTCGGTTCCGAAGCCCTGCTTTCAGGGTTTGATTTCATCGCCGTGTTAATCGGTTTGTTTGCTTTTTCACAATTACTGAGCGATGTCCGTAATCCGGAGAAGGCGCGGAAATCGCTGTCCGAACAGGGCACCGTGAAAGCCAAGATTGATCACGTGGGAGCCTTGAAGGAAATCAGCAAGCGATGGATGGTGGTTCTGCGCTCGGCCACTATCGGTGTGTTCACGGGTATTTTGCCGGGTGCCGGCGGGTCCGTGGCGAATATTTTGGCCTATGATCAGGCAAAAAAGGCGTCGAAGGAGCCGGAGAAGTTCGGTACCGGTACGCCGGAAGGCATTATCGCACCTGAGAGTTCCAACAATGCCGTTGAGGGCGGCGCCTTGATCACCTTGATCGGCCTTGGCATTCCCGGCGACGTCACCGCCGCGGTCATGCTCGGCGCCTTATTGATCCACGACGTGGTGCCCAGCCCGACCTTCATTTCCGATGAGCCGGTACTGGTTTATTCCATCTTCACGGCCTTTTTCATCGCCACCTTTATGATGATTTTCCTGCAGTCCTTCATGCTGAAGGCCTTTGTCCTGGTGACCCGCATTCGCATGTACATGCTGGCGGCGGTTATTCTGGGGTTCTGTGGGATCGGCGTATTTGCCTTGAACAATGTGACTTTCGATCTGTGGAGCCTGCTGTGGTTCGGTATTCTCGGCTTTGTCATGCGTCAGTTGGGCTTTCCCCTGGCGCCAATGATTTTGGGTGTCGTCCTCGGAAATATCGCAGAACTGAATTTGGCCAGAGCCTTGGCGATTACAGATGACCTGACGCCTTTCGTTACCCGGCCCTGGTCTTTGTTCTTTATGATCATTGCCGGGTTCTCGGCAGTCTTCCCGATTTTCCAAAAGCATCGGGGCAGCAAAAAATGGACCTTGTTTTACTTGCCTATTGCCTGTTTCGCGGCCGCGACGCCGCTTTACATGATGGGCGGAGTCCCGCGGCCGATCATCGCCTCCATCGTCGTCGCCTTCGGTGCTTGGACCCTGTTCAAACGCTGGCAGTCGGGTTGGGAATTGGATACATCCGAGGCGCCCGAGCATGTCTTGGGCGAAGGTTAAGCGGCGGCGGCCGGTGCTCACCCAGTGAAATGCTGGGGCGCAATTACCAATTTCCCTGAGCCCCGCCGGCGTGCTTAAGTCGGGCTAGCAAGAACCAAAGGGATCTACCGACACATGGACTGGTGGAAAGATATTTATGCCGCTTTGAAGGAAGCGGATGTGCAGCAGGTGGCCTATGTGCCGGACGCCGGCCACGCCAAGCTGATTGACGCCTGCATCGCCGACAACGACATGCGCGCCGTGCCCTTGACGACCGAGGAAGAGGGTATCGCCATGCTGGGCGGTGCTTGGCTGGGCGGGCAGCGCGGCGTTTTGTTGATGCAATCATCCGGCGTCGGCAACTGTATCAACATGGTCGGTCTCATGAAGACCTGCCGGTTCCCGCTGGCGACTTTCATCACCATGCGCGGCCAGTGGCATGAGTTCAATCCCTGGCAGATGTCCATGGGGCAGGGGACCCAACCGGTGTTGGAGGCCATGGATGTGTCGGTTAAGACCGTTGAGGATCCGGCCGAGGTCGGTGCGCAATCAGCGGCCTTGTTGCATCGGGCGTTCGTTGGCATGCAGGCCGGTGCGTTGCTTCTGCACCAACGGCTCATGCCTGTGAAGACGTTCAAGGAATAGGTGCTATGAGTGATCTGACACGCGCCGACAATTTTCCGTTGCGCCGCCGTGAGGTGGCCCAGCAAATCGCCGACAATGGCGGCGATGATCTTTTGGTGGTCACCGGGCTGGGCTCCACCAACTGGGATTTCACCGCAGCCGGCGACCGCGACCTGATCTTTCCGCTCTGGGGAGTCATGGGCGGCGCCGTGCCCCTGGCGCTCGGCTTGGCCTTGGCGCAACCGGAAAGGCGAGTGTTTGTTGCTACCGGTGATGCGGAAATGTTGATGGGTCTGGGTAGTCTGGCCACCGTGGCGATCCAGGCGCCGGCCAACCTGTCCATCGCCGTGTTCGACAATGAGCGCTACGGCGAAACCGGCATGCAGGCCACCGCCACGGCGCATACGGCTGATATTGCCGCCATTGCCGCCGCATCGGGAATTCCGGTTACCGGTCTTGTCCGCGATCAAGCGGAATTGGACGCGGCGATCCCTGTTATGCTGGAAGGCGTTGGGCCATCGGTGCATGTGATCAAGGTGCGCGCCGAGCCTTTGCCCTTTATCTTGCCGCCGAAAGACGGCGCCTATCTGAAGGACCGGTTCCGTCATGCCCTGCTGGGCGAGGCCGGCATCGTTTAAGAACGCGACCAACGATTTTCCAAGGAGAGACCCATGGCTGATCTTGAAAAGCTGCAAATGTACATCGGCGGCCAGCGCTGCGACGCGGCCGGCGGCGAGGTTTTTGAAACCCTGTATCCGTTTACGGGTCAGGCCTGGGCCACCGTCCCCAGAGGCGGCGCCGAAGACGTCAACCGCGCCGTCGAAGCCGCCAAGAAGGCTTTCACCTCGGGTGATTGGCCGGCCATGACAGCCACCCAGCGCGGTCATCTGCTGCGCAAATTGGGTGACGTGCTGACCGAGAACGCCGAACGCCTGGGCAAGCTGGAGGTCCAGGACAACGGCAAACTGATCGCCGAAATGGGCTTGCAGACCCAGTATGCGGCGCAGTGGTACTATTACTTCGGCGGCCTGGCCGACAAGATCGAAGGCGCCGTCCTGCCCATCGACAAACCCGATACCTTCACTTATACGCGCAGCGAACCGTTGGGCGTTGTCGGCATGATCACGCCTTGGAATTCGCCGATCCTGCTGCTTACGTGGAAGCTGGCGGCGGCCCTGGCGGCTGGTAATACGGTGGTGGTGAAGCCATCCGAATTCACGTCGGCCTCAACCTTGGCCTTTGCTGATTTGGTTGAGCAGGCCGGCTTCCCCGAAGGCGTCTTCAACGTCATCACGGGGTTTGGCGCGGAGGCCGGCGAGGCCTTGGTCACCCACCCGGACGTCGCGAAAATCGCCTTCACGGGCGGTTCCAAAAGCGGTACGCATGTCTACCAACAAGCGGCCGCCGGCCTCAAAAAGGTTAGTTTGGAACTGGGCGGCAAGTCACCGAACATCGTGTTTGGTGATTGCAACTTGGAGAACGCCGTGAAGGGCGCGATTTCCGGTATCTTTGCCGCCACGGGCCAAACCTGCATTGCCGGCTCACGCCTTCTGGTTCAGGACACCATCCACGATGAGTTCGTCGACAAGCTGGTGACGTTTGCAAAGACCGCACAGATGGGCGATCCCATGTCCATGGATACGCAGGTCGGCCCGGTGACCACCATGCCGCAATACGAGAAGATTTTGGGCTACATGGATGTGGCCAAGGAAGACGGCGCCGAATGCGTGCTGGGCGGCACCAAGGCGGATCGTCCCGAATGCGGCGACGGCTGGTTCGTCGAACCGACGGTCTACACCGGCGTCACCAACCAGATGCGGATTGCCCAGGAAGAGGTGTTCGGTCCGGTGCTCTCGGTCATTCCCTTCAGCGATGACGAGGAAGCCATCGAGATTGCCAACGACGTCCAGTTCGGCCTGGCCGCCGGTGTCTGGACGACGGATATCCGCCGCGCCATCGAGGTGCCGAAGCGCATTCAGGCCGGCACGGTCTGGGTCAACACCTACCGCGCGGTGAGTTACCTCGCGCCCTTTGGCGGCTACAAGAAATCAGGTCTGGGCCGGGAAAGCGGTCAGGCCGCGATCGAGGAATGGATGCAGACGAAGACGGTCTGGATATCCACTTCAACGGAAACGCCGAACCCGTTTGTGCTGCGTTAGGTTGATCCAGCTTCTTTCTGTCATCTCCGCGAACGCAGGGATCCAAGAGGCTCGGCTCGGGACTTTTGGCTCTGGATTCCCCGCGTGCGGGAATGACGGAGAGGTCTAGGCCTCTTTCAATCCCGCCCGTACAGCGTTGTCTGGCTGCCGTGGTAGTTTTCCCAAGGGAACCAGAACGACACAGCGCCGGGCGCGCGCGGCAGTTTGGCGCCGTCCGGGCCGGTTAGGAAATCTTCCGAAACCTGCCAACTGCCGCCGGGGCCTTTCAGGGTCGTCGCGTCACCGGCCATTTGAAATTCCCGGTTCTGGCGATAATAGGCGCGCACCGTGCGAGATGCTTCGTCGCCGATCAGCACGACATTTTTCAGCCCAACCGCGTCATTGATCACCTTGCCGCCGGCAAAGGCCTTCAGCGGCCAGGCCCGGGCGCCGCCGGCGCCGCGCATGCCGAAAACGTAGTCCTTGCGCTTGACCGTCTTCTCATCGGTGACGACAACCGGAAACATCAGATCCGGACTGGCGAAGTATTCCTGATAGACGGCACCCGATTCGTAGTCCCGGAAATGTCCAGTCTCCAGGCTCAGCACCTTGGTCTTCGGGTGCCGGGCTTTCCATTTCCCCCAGGTGGTGATGGTCACCGGACGAACCTTCAAGGCAATGCCGCTGTCAACCAGGGGCCCGGCCACGGGCTCGCCCGTGAACTGGTTCCAAAGGCTCAGCGTCGTGCGGTCGAACATCAGTTTGTTGGAGCGGAACAGAAATCCCGATGAGCCGAAGACCAAGGGTTTTTTGAACGCCGCAACCTTGGTCTCGTATAGAATGCCCGATCCGCAGAGCGTGCAATAGGCCAGCGCCAGAGGCACGCCGCCGATGACATCGTTGAACATTTCGTGCCATCCGAGGATGCGCAGTGGATAGGCACGCACATCGCCGTTGATGGCGACGCCGAAGACCTCGTCCGCATCGACCAGATATTCTGCGGCGGCCGCGTCGATGAGCTTCGGGTTGTCGAGGGACGGAATGCCGTCAACACTGACGCCGCCCCAGGTGACCTCCTCCAGGCGGATTTTCATCTTGTCAGGATCGCTGCGCGCACCACCAAGGAATTGCAGGAACTTCGGATCCAGGCGCGCAAACATGAACAGCTTGATGGCCCGGTAGGTCTCGTGCGGCTTGATCTCGGGATGAGTTTCCAGCCAGGTCGCCGCCTTGTGCCAGTTCTCCGGCCGGTGCCCGGTTAATTTTTCGATCAGGCCAGCGTAAATATCCTTCGTCGCCTCGGCGTAGCGCATGGCCAGTATGGCGGCGGCGATCACGTCGGTCTTGCCGCGCGCCGCCAAGCGCGCCGCCGCGGCCTCTTTCTCGGCCCGCGTCGCGAACAGCAGGGCCCAACTGTCCTTGATGACCTGTCCCGTGTCCGGGGCGGCGCTGACGGCGCTGACGGCGGGGGTCGGCGTCCAGGTGATGAGCAGGGCGCTCAGAATGGCGGCGGAAAGTTTCAACATTGGTATCGTGTCCTCGAAATATGTTAGGCGATCATGCCGCGCCGACGGTGTCCGAACCAGCGACGTTTGAACACGTTTGCTTGAGATAAATGTCATTGAATTCATATAAACATAAATTAAATGTATTAAAAAAATATAATACAAATATTTTAAGTGTTATTTTTATTGACTTGGATATTTGATCGACGATGATGCGGCCATCTTGTTCATCCACATGAGGCCGAAACGTTATGTCCGCCATCCCCGCCAACGAATATCGCCAACTTGAACTCTTGCAAACCAAACTACAGGGCGCCACGGCCGAGGAGATCGTCCGGGCCATGGTCTGTGAAATGTACCCCGGCCGCATCGCCGCCGTTTCCGCCTTTGGGCCGGAATCAGCCGTGCTGTTGCACATGATCGCCTTGGCGGATCGCGCGACACCGGTGATTTTCTTGGATACCGGCAAGCATTTCCGGGAAACCATTGCCTATCGGGATATGTTGGTCGAGCGCCTCAGGCTGGTTGATGTACGGTCCGTCGCACCAGACCCTGAGGCTCTTGCCAACCGGGACCCGTCGGGTGATTTGTGGTCAACAAATTCTGACGCCTGCTGCCATTTGCGTAAGGTGGCGCCCCTGGAAACGGCCTTACAGGGATTTGAGGCTTGGTTCACGGGCCGCAAGGCCTATCAGACGACCGGGCGTGCCGATTTGCCGTTTTTTGAGGCTGCCGACGCCCGCATCAAAGTTAATCCGTTGGCGCGCTGGGACCGTGACATGGTTGAGAGTTATCTCACCGACCGCAGCCTGCCCCGCCACCCCCTGGCCGATGCGGGATATATTTCCGTCGGCTGCCAACCCTGCACGACACCGGTGGCTGCCGGCGAAGCCGGGCGGACCGGCCGCTGGCGTGGGTCGAAGAAGGATGAATGCGGTATTCATCTGCCGCGTACAGCCAGCGAGACCTTCCATGCATACCGACAATTGGAAAACGCCGACCCACACGAGATAGCGCCGCCGTGCCGCGCCGTCTCATCCAATGTCTTTGCTGTTGATCACGCGGTGACGGTCGAGGAGCGCGCCACCACCAACGGCCATCGCGGTGGTGTGTTGTGGCTGACCGGGCTGTCCGGTGCGGGGAAGTCAACTGTCGCCATGGCTTTGGAGCGCCGCCTGTTCGATCAGGGCTGGCAGGTGTTCACCCTGGACGGCGACAACCTGCGTCATGGCTTGAACGGTGATCTGGGCTTCAGCCCCGACGACCGCGATGAAAATATCCGCCGCTCCGCCGAGACCGCCCGGCTACTGGCCGAAACCGGGGTGCTGGTTATCGCCACCTTCATCTCGCCGCTACGCCGGCATCGACAAACAGCGCGTGATATCGTCGGTTGGGATTTTCATGAGGTCTTCATTGATGCCGACCTGGGAACTTGCGAGGCACGTGACACCAAGGGGTTGTACGCCAAGGCGCGGGCCGGAGAGATTCCGGAGTTTACGGGCGTGTCGGCGCCTTACGAAGCCCCGGCACGGGCCGAAGTCCATCTCGATACGAGTTCCAGAGATATAGAAGGCTGTGTCGCTGAGCTGGAGATTTTCGCCCGTCGGGTGTTGAACCATGATGCGCCGCGGCGTGAGGCTTTGCCTCAATCTGGACATCAATCTCGCGTGTGTGTCGATACGGTGGTTCCCCAATCGACGATTTCGTAGGCCTTCAAGATATCCGCTAGCTGGCCATTCCGGATGATTCGGCGAAGCCCGTCAGTGAAGAAGGCCGCCCAGCGTTTCGCCGGCCCGTCCGGATCGAAGGCCAGGAATAGCGGCACATGATTGCCGAAAATCCGTGTGCGGTCGACAGTCAAAAGGTCTGCAGAGGATGAATGGCGGCGTTTCCGTTCGAGCATTTCGGCATAGTTCATGACGACATCGACCCGCCCTTTCACGACCATTTCGACCAGGCGGGCATACGCATTGTCGCCAAAGATGACGAAGACGCCGCGGCCCCGGTTTTCTTCGATGTGGCGCTGGTAAGGACCGCGCCAACGCTCGCCGCTGACCACGCCCCAGGTCACCTGCTTGAGGCTCTCAGGCCCGGTGAAACGGAAGGCGTGATCCCGCCGCCGCAACACGCCGATGGTGTAGTATGCGGCGGGAACCGCGGTCGTTAATAGTTTAACACGCTGAACGGCCGCGGGGGGCAGCAGCAGAAAATCCACTGTCCCGCGTTTCAGCTCCTTCAATAACCGCGCCTTCGGCAGATCAACAACCTTAATAGTGACACCATCCGGGCCGCCAATCGTCCTCAGGATATCCGGCATGAATCCGGCCTGTCCGTCCTCCTTCAGATTGCAAACGACCGGGCATAGGGTGCCAGCGTAACCGAATTTCAATTCCGTCGTGTTGCCGGCGGAAACCCATAGGAAACAGCAGAAAATCGACGCAGCCGACCGACGCACAGTGGCACGGGCGCTGATACATAGGAACAGTCGTATGACAAATTCGGTCATTCCGCTGCGGCGGAGGCGATTGGCGTATCCGGCGCCGCGTAGTCCCGGTCGTGTTTGAGCGCCGGGATGCGCCGACGCGCCTTTTCGACCAGCGCCAGATCAATCTCGGCGGTGACGATCTCCTCGTCCTCGCCGCCTTCCGCCAGGATGTTGCCCCAGGGATCAATAATCAGCGAATGGCCGAAGGTCGCGCCAACGCCGTGGACACCGTACTGGCAGGGCGCGATGACGAAGCTGGCGCATTCGATGGCGCGGGCCCGCAGCAAGATGTGCCAATGCGCCTCGCCGGTGCGCTTGGTGAAGGCGGCGGGTACGGTCAGCACGCCGGCCCCGGCCTTGGCCAGATCGCGGTAGAGGTGCGGGAAGCGCACATCGTAGCAGACGGTCATGCCGATCAACCCCCAGGGCGTCGGCGCCAAAGCGGCTTCGGCGCCCGGCTGGAATTCGTTTGATTCCCGGTAAACCTCGTCCTTGTCCAAATCGATGTCGAACAGGTGAATTTTGTTATAGCGCTGAACGATGGCGCCCGACGTGTTGATCAGGAACGATCTATTAAATAACCGGTCATCGCCGCCTTCGCCACGGATCGCGAGCGAGCCCAACAACAGCCACTTATCCAATTCCGCCGCCAGCGCCTGGAAACGGGGCAGGGCCGGGTGGTCGGCCTCCGTGTGCGGATTGGTTTCCAAGCCGGAAACCTGAGCGTCGTAGCAACTGAAGAACTCCGGCGTGCAGATCAGGTCGGCGCCTTGCCCGGCGGCGTCGCGGATCAATTCCTCGGCCCGGTCCGTGGTCGCGTCCGGGTCAATGGTGGCGCAATTCTGCACGCAGGCGGCGGTAAAGGTGTTGGTCATGGGCTCACTCCTTGGTTGGCGGCATTATATCGTATGCTGTGCCCAACGGCCATCCTTCGACGGGCTCACGATGAGGATGTTTTGGGATCGCCGCCGCCTATGCAGCGGCGTCAGCCCAAGTTATCCTCCGGTGGGCGTGCGCAACGCGTAGCGACCTGAGTGCGGACACACCGGTCTGGTCAACCCGGCGATCCCCAGACCTCATGCTGTCGGAAGGCGTCAGCCCCGTCACACGTCATGCTGAGCCTGTCGAAGCATGCGGCAACAAACGCCGGCGCTTGTTATGGGGTCGCCCCCTTCGTAGGGTCGTCGTCATGAGTAACAAGACGTGTGACATTCTGATTCAGGGCGCCACCGTTTTTGACGGTTCGGGCGCCGCCGGTGTGATCGGCGACGTGGCAGTCAAAGACGGACGGATTGCCGCCATTGGCGAACTCTCGGACTGGACGCCGCGTGACCACATCGCCGCCACAGGCAAAGCCCTGGCGCCGGGGTTCATTGACACCCACACCCACGACGACATGGCCCTGCTGCGCCAGCCGGCGCATCCCTCAAAAGTGACGCAAGGCGTGACTACGGTGGTCATTGGTAATTGCGGCGTCAGCCCGGCACCGCTCGGTCCACGCGATGATCTCGTTGAGCCGCCGTTCATTTTCCTGGGCCGCAGCGACGGTCGGCGGTTCGATACCTACGCCGCCTATACCGAAGCCCTGGAACAGGCCGCGCCGGACGTCCACGTGGTCAAGCTGGTCGGTCACGCCAATCTCCGCGCCGCCGCCATGACGGCACCGCACGGCCAACCGACGGACGACGATATGGCAGCCATGAAGGGCTATCTGGCGGAAGCCATGGACGCCGGGTGCGTCGGCTTTTCTGTTGGCCTGGCCTATCCCACCGGCGCCGTCGCGACGACCGAGGAAGTCATCGAGCTGGCTGGCGTTGCGGCCACTCACGGCGGGCTTTATGCAACCCATATGCGGAACGAATCGGACGGTGTGGTGGACTCCGTCGAGGAAAGCCTGCGCATCGGCCGTGACGCCGGCCTGCCCATCGTCATTTCGCACCACAAATGCGGCGGCAAGGCCAACTGGGGCAAATCCGAACAGACCCTGGCGCTTATCGACGCCGCCGTCGCCGCCGGCCAGGCCGTGCACCTGGACGCCTATCCCTACACCGCCAGTTCCACCGGCCTGATGGCCAACTTCGCGAAGGTCGCCGAGCGGGTTCTGGTCACCGAGGCCGAAGGCGCCGGCGATCAGGCCGGGCGCTACCTGGATGACATCATGGCCGACTGGGATTGTGATCTGGAGACCGCGGTGGACCGCCTCAACCCGGCCAAGGCCGTCTATTTTCAAATGTCCGACGACGACCTGCACCGCATTCTGGCGCACCCACGTTGTATGGTCGGCTCCGACGGCATGCCGTCCGACGCCCACCCGCACCCGCGCCTGTGGGGCACCTTCCCGCGTGTGCTTGGCCACTACGCCCGCGATGAAAAGCTGTTCAGTCTCGGCCAAGCCGTCCGCAAAATCACCGCCCTGCCGGCCCAATGCTTCGGCCTCACCGACCGCGGCCGCATCGCGCCTGACATGATCGCCGATCTGGTCCTTTTCGACCCCGCCAAGATCATCGACCGTGCCACCTATGAGATGCCGGAACGGGTCAGCCAGGGGGTGGAGATGGTGATGGTGGGGGGGGAAGTGCGGTATCAGTATTGAAGTCAATATGGATCGACTGAAATTAAATCTATAGATGAATTATATTGACTAAAATACAATCTTAGGTAGGACGCCTGGGCCTGAACCAATCTCGGCTAGTCGAAAGCGATTTGTGATGTTCGTTTTCCGATCGCAATCGCTTTGATCGTTGTATTCTGTGCGCAAATACCGTCGTTCATCAGTCATCTGATTGGAGCATCCAATGCACCAAATGTCTTAATACTCGACGCGAATGGTGCGGATGTGACCATTCAACTTGTTGGTCTATTCCTAGTGTTTGGGTTGATTACCTTTTGGTTGATACGTCCGTTATTCAGAAAATTTCCAAAAGAAGTCGGGCCGTCACCCTTTTCGGAACGTGACCTTTGGATGATGTCAGGGATGGCATATCTAGCGCAAATTCTCATAGTTGCATTCATGAATAGAGGGTGGTTTCTGTGAAATTAAATATTGATTGAAAAAAAGTAGTTTGTACTACATAATCTTATAATGCCCCATCGAATCCCCCTCCGCACCGCCAACCAGGAATTCTCACGCCTGATCAAGGACGTCGAGAACGGTGAAGCCTTTATCATTACACGGCGCGGCAAGCCCATTGCCCGGCTGGAACCTCATGCGGTGGACAAGATGGATGATCCCGACTGGCGGGCGGCCTATGAGGCGATGGTGAAAGAGATGGGCACCGGCGTCGCGCTGGGCGGCCTGCGGATTGATCGCGACGATCTCTATGACCGTTAAGACCCGGTTCACCCTGGATACCAACATTCTGGTCTATGCCATCGACACCGACGCCGGTCTGCGCCACGACAGCGCCATGGAAATTGTCCGCCGCGCCGCGCGCGCCGACTGTGTTCTGACGCTGCAGTCCCTGGCCGAATTCTTCCACGCCTCGACCCGTAAGGGCAAATTGGCCGCGCCCAGGGCCCAGGGCATTGTGCAGACGTGGATAAACGTTTTTCCCGTCACGGCGGCCGGCGTTGAGGCGCTGACGACCGCCATGCAGATGGCCGGAGAGCATCGTCTGAGTTTTTGGGATTCCATGCTCTGGGCAACCGCCGCCGATGCCGGATGCGCGGCCATCTTCAGTGAGGATATGCAGGACGGCCGAACCATCGGCGGCGTCGAAATCATCAATCCTTTTGTCGGCGATGTGACCGTTCGATTGAGCGGATATTTGGGCTAAGCTGCACGCCGGCAAATGAAACGTCGCCAAATTGATCCGGTAGCGCACGCTCGGTAGGGTCGGCGGCATAGTTTTCAGGACAATTTTATGACCGGCCTCGAGCTACCTCCAATGATTACCGGCCCGGCGGCCTGGATCTGGGCCGATGCCGACGCAAGCGATAGTTGGAAGGTCAACCTGAGCCCCGCCGAGGTTGCCGAAATCGACACGGCGACGGCATCGTTGTTGGCGGCGGAGGCGGATATCGCGGCGCTGACCAAGGCTGACTTCCCCCTGTCGACGCTGGCGCCCTTGATCGAAGCCTGGAGCGGCGAGCTTCTACACGGTTGCGGATTTTTGCGGGTTCGCGGCCTTGCCGCCGGGCCCGACGACGTCCGCCGCGCCGCATTGATCTTTTACGGCCTGGGTCTGCACTTGGGATCGCCGCGCTCACAGAACGGCAAGGGCCACGTGCTGGGTCACGTCTGTAACCTGGGCCTGTCCACCGACGATCCCAATGTCCGCATTTACCAGACCACCGAGCGCCAGAATTATCACACCGATTCCTGTGACGTCGCCGGGCTCATGTGCCTGAAGCCGGCGAAGCGCGGTGGCCAGTCGGCGTTGGTCAGTTCCATGAGCCTCTATAACGAGATGCGCGAAAACCGACCCGACCTGTTGGCGGAACTCATGAAGCCTATGTACGTGGACCGGCGCGGCGAGGTCACGGCGGACGGGCTGCCCTATTACCAGCAACCCGTCTTTAGCTGGCACGACGGATATCTGTCGGCGCTTTACGCGCCGCATTACATCCGCACGGCGTCGCGTCTCGACGGTGTCCCGGATTTGACAGCGCGCCAGGTCGAGGCCCTGGATTATTTCGACGCCCTGGCCGACGACCCGCGCCTCAATATTCAGTTCACATTGGATGCCGGCGACATTTTGTTCGTTCACAACCACACGGTCCTGCACGACCGCATGGCTTTTGAGGATTGGGGTCCCGGCGAGGGACGGCGGCATCTGTTGCGCCTGTGGCTGGCCATCCCCGGCGCCCGGCCGCTGCCCGATCACTACAAGCACCGATTCGGGGCCACAACCATCGGCGAGCGCGGCGGCATCGTCGTGCCGGGGGTGCGGCTGAATGCGCCATTGGAACCGGTGTGAGGTTGGCGGTTCTTGGCGCCGGCAATCTGTGAAGGCGTGACCGTCCCGCTGGAGCCGTCTATGGTCCGGCCATGAGCGCCGGTTACAGCGACACCCTGAAAGGCATGGCCTGTATGATCGGCGGCATTCTGCTGCTGGCCACCCAGGATGCATTCACCAAGTGGCTGATCGCTGATTTCCATGCCGGTGAGATCATTTTTTACCGCAGCATTTTCGGGTTTTTGCCGTTGATCCCGTTGATCTACTTCAACGGCGGCCTGGCGTCCCTGAGCCTGAAACAACCGGGTGGCGTGTGGTCGCGCGGTGTTGTGGCGCTGATCACCAGTGTTTTCGTCGCTCTGTCGTTCATTAAACTGCCGCTGGCCGAGGCCGCCGCGTTGATCTTCACCAGCCCGCTGTTCCTGACCGCCATGTCGCCGTTTCTGTTGCGCGAACACGTTGGTTGGCAACGCTGGTCGGCGGTTTTGTTCGGCTTCGCCGGCGTCCTGGTGATGATCCAACCGGGCAGCGTCGGTTTTACCATCTGGGTGCTGTTTCCGCTGACGGCGGCCATATGTTCGGCGTCGCGCGACGTGATGACGCGGCGCCTCGGCATGGTCGACAGCGCCACCACGGTGATGTTTTACACCAGCGTCGTCTCCTTGATCGGTGGCGCCTTCGCCATGCCCTTCGCCGGCGAATTGCCAACGCTCAGCCAGTGGGGATTGTTCCTGGCCTCGGGCATCTTTGTGACCATGGCGCACCTGTTGATCGTCATGGCCCTGCAACTGGCTGAAGGGCCGACCGTGGCGCCCTTGAAATATGTCTCGCTGGTCTGGTCGGCGGTGCTCGGCTACCTGGTCTGGGGCGACGTGCCGGGGTTTTGGAAGATCGTCGGCGCCGCCATGGTCGTCGCGGCGGGCCTATTCATCCTCTACCGCGAGACCCGGCGGCGGAAGAACCCCGCCGAATAAACAGCGCCCCAGCCCGTTTATTCCGCCACCACCTGTGGCAACTCACCGATGGCGCGGGCCAGCTCGTCCTCGTTGTGAGCGTGGTCGGCCAGCTTGCCGGCCAAATAGTCCGTGTAGGCCTGCATGTCGAAGTTGCCGTGGCCGGACAGCCCGAACAGGATGGTCTTGGCCTCGCCGCTGGCCTTGCAGGCTTCGGCTTCCTGGATTGCCGAGCAAATCGCGTGGGTTGCCTCCGGCGCCGGCACGATACCTTCGGTGCGGGCGAACTGCAGGCCGGCCTCGAAGCACGCTGTCTGGTGGAACGCCTGGGCTTCGATGAGGCCAAGCTCCAGCAGGTGGCTGACCAGCGGCGACATGCCGTGATAGCGCAGGCCGCCGGCGTGGATGCCCTCGGGCACGAAGGTTGAGCCCAGTGTGTGCATCTTGACCAGCGGTGTCAGGTGCCCCGTGTCGCCGAAATCATAAGCGAAGGTGCCCCGCGTCATGGTCGGGCAGGCGGCCGGCTCGACGGCGATGACCCGAGGGGTTTCGCCGCCCCGCAGCTGGCGTCCCAGGAACGGAAAGGTCAGGCCGGCGAAATTGCTGCCGCCGCCGGCGCAGGCGATGACCAGGTCCGGATAGTAACCGGCCATCTCCATCTGTTCGATGGCTTCCTGGCCGATCACCGTCTGGTGCAGCAAGACGTGGTTCAAGACACTGCCCAGCGCATATTTGGTGTCGTCGCTTTTCGCCGCAATTTCGACGGCTTCGGAAATGGCGATACCGAGGCTGCCGTTGGAATCGGGGTCGGCGGCCAGGATGGCGCGGCCGGCTTCGGTTTCATCGCTGGGGCTGGCGACGCAGCGCCCGCCGTAGGTCTCCATCAGGGCCCGGCGGTAGGGCTTCTGGTTGAAGCTGATCTTCACCATGTAAACATCGACCTGCAGGCCGAACAGGTTGCCGGCGAAGGCCAGGGAAGATCCCCATTGGCCGGCCCCGGTTTCCGTGCTCAGGCGCTTCGTGCCTTCCTGCTGGTTGTAGAAGGCCTGGGCGACGGCGGTGTTGGGTTTATGGCTGCCTGACGGGCTGACGCCTTCGTACTTGTAGAAAATCCGGGCCGGCGTATCCAAAGCGGCTTCCAGGCGGCGCGCCCGGTACAGCGGCGCCGGGCGCCACAGCTTGAGCACGTCGCGGACCGGCTCGGGAATTTCGATGTCGCGCTCCGTCGTCACTTCCTGGCCGATTAGGGCCATGGGGAACAGCGGTGCTAAGTCATCGGGGCCGATGGGCTGGCCAGTGCCCGGGTGCAGGACCGGGGCCAGGGGCTCGGGCAGGTCGGCGGCAATATTGTACCAGGATTTCGGAATACGGTCTTCGGGCAGAAGATACTTGGTTGTGTCGCTCATGGCAGGCGCTCCAATTGTTATCTGATCCCCGTCCTTTCCCATGATTGTTTTAGCCCGCGCCGGCTGTCGAGGCAAAGCCCATCGCGACCCGGCGCTTTCCTCGCCGCCCCGCCAAATGCTATGTCTGTTGGGTAACAGAGGGAGGGATTAAGATGTCGGGCCAACAAGGCATCTTCGACGCCGGGCTGGAGCAAAACCCGGCCAATTACCAGCCGCTGACACCGCTCAACTTCCTGGCCTGGGCCGAGCAGGTCTACGCCGACAGCACGGCCGTAATCCACGGCGACCAGCACTTTACGTGGGCCGAGTTTGGCGCCCGCTGCCGGCGTCTGGCGTCGGCGCTGACGGCGCGCGGCATCGGGCATGGCGATACGGTTTCGCTGATGTCGCCGAACACGCCGCCCATGCTGGAGGCGCACTACGGCGTGCCGATGATCGGTGCGGTGCTGAATTCCCTGAATTACCGCCTCGATGCGGCGACCATTGCCTTCATCCTCAATCACGGCGAAGCCAAGGTGTTGATCACCGACAGGGAGTTTTCGCCGGTCATCAAGGATGCGCTCGAGCAGTTGGGCCGCGACATCATCGTCATCGATATCGACGACCCCCTGGCCAAGGGCGGCGATCTGCTGGGCGAGAAGGATTACGAGGCGTTCTTGGACGAAGGCGATCCGAGCCATCCGATCGAGATGCCGGTGGACGAGTGGCAGGCGATCTGCCTGAATTACACGTCGGGCACGACGGGCAATCCGAAAGGCGTCGTCTATCATCATCGCGGTGCCTTTTTGAACGCCATGGGCGGCGTCGCCGTCTCGGCCCTGAATAACCGATCCGTCTATCTGTGGACATTGCCGATGTTTCACTGCAACGGCTGGTGTTACACTTGGGCGGTGACGGCGGCTGGCGGCACCCATGTCTGTCTGCGCGACGTTGATCCGGCGTTGATATTTCCGATGATCGAGGTGCACGGGGTGACACATCTCTGCGGTGCGCCCATCGTGCTGAATATGTTAGTCCACGCCCCCGATGAGGTGCGGGTAGATTTCCCCCAGCAGGTCGATGTGGTGACCGGCGGCGCGGCGCCGCCATCCGCCGTCATCGCCGGCATGGAGCGCATGGGCTTTCGCGTTACCCACGCCTATGGCCTAACCGAGACCTACGGGCCGTCCACCTATTGCGCCTGGCAGGACGCCTGGGAAGGCCTGCCGCTGGACGACCGCGCCGCCAAGATGGCCCGCCAGGGCGTGCGTTATCCGACGCTCACCGAACAGACGGTCATGGACCCCGATACCATGACCCCGGTGCCGGCCGACGGTGCGACCATCGGCGAGGTGATGATCCGGTCGAACACCGCCATGAAGGGCTATCTGAAAAATCCAGAGGCCACCGAAGCGGCTTTCGCCGGCGGCTGGTTCCACACCGGTGATCTGGGTGTCCTGCACGGTGATCACTACATCGAGGTCAAGGATCGCTCAAAGGACATCATCATCACCGGCGGCGAGAACGTATCATCGCTGGAAATCGAAGAGACGCTTTATAAACATCCCGATGTCATGGAGGCTGCCGTGGTCGCCAAACCCAGCGAGAAATGGGGCGAGACGCCGTGCGCCTTCGTCACCTTGAAGCCGGGCGCCGGAGATGTGGCCGGCGACGAAATTATTTCGTTCTGCAAGGACAACATGGCGCATTACAAAGCGCCGACGGAGGTGGTCTTCGGCAGCTTACCGAAAACGTCGACCGGGAAGATTCAAAAATACGTCCTGCGGGACCGCTTCGGAGAGGACTAAAAATGCAAAACCGATTTGATTTAGGCGGCCGGGTGGCCCTGGTCACGGGAAGTTCCAGCGGCCTCGGGCGGCATTTTGCCCAGACCCTGGCTGAGGCCGGCGCCACTGTTGCCGTGGCGGCGCGCCGTGACGACCGGGTCGCCCAGGTGGCATCCGAGATTGCCGCCGCCGGCGGCCAGGCCGTACCGGTGGCCATTGACGTGACCAACCGCGAAAGCATCGCCGATGCCTTTGAGACGGTTGAGCGCGAGGCCGGCCCGGTGACGATCTTGGTCAACAACGCCGGCGTCGCCCAGCGCGACATGGCTCTGGACGTCAGCAAGGACCACTGGGACGCGGTCATCGGCACCAATTTGTCCGGCGTCTGGGCGGTTGCCCAGGAGGCGGCGCAGCGCATGGTCAAGGCGCAGGCCGGCGGCAGCATCGTCAACATCGCATCGCTGCTGTCGAAGCGGGTCTCCAAGGGCATCATGCCCTATGCGGTGTCGAAGGCCGGCGTTGCCCATATGACACGCTCGCTGGCCGTCGAATGGGCGCCGCACGGCATCCGGGTCAACGCCATTGCGCCGGGATATTTCGAGACCGACCTGAACCGTGACTATCTGCGCAGTGAGTCGGCAAAACCCATGATCGAGCGCATTCCGTTCCAGCGCACCGGCGAGTTGGAGGAACTGTCCGGCCCGCTGCTGCTATTATGCTCGGATGCCGGCAGCTATATGAGCGGCACCGTGATCAGCGTCGACGGGGCGCACGCGGTGAGCAACATTTGACAACCACCCGGACCAAGGCGCGCGCATGACTTTCCGCTCATGACTTTCCGCTCATGACTTTTCAGGTCGCCTACGTTTTCGCTGTCTTGGCGGCGACGCTCGGGCTCTTCATCTGGGGCCGTTGGCGTTATGACGTGGTCGCGTTGCTGGCGTTGCTGGCGGTTGTCGTCGGCGGCATTGTCCCGGCCCGCGAAGCGTTCACGGGCTTTGGCCATCCCGCGGTGATTACCGTCGCGGCGGTTTTAGTAATCTCGCGCGCTTTGCAAAATTCCGGAATCGTCGGCTGGGTCGCCCGGGCCTTGGAACGTGCCGAGGCCGGCCCCAATCTTCAAGTCTTCGCCATCACCGCCCTGGTCGCGGCCTTGTCGGGTTTCATGAACAACGTTGGTGCACTGGCGCTGTTGCTGCCGGTGATCATGCAGGCGGCGAAGCGCAGCGGTCGGGCGCCCGGCGAGTTGATGATGCCGCTGGCCTTCGGATCGCTGTTGGGAGGCCTGACGACGATGATCGGCACGCCGCCCAACATTATTGTCGCCAGCTTTCGCGCCGAGGCCGCCGGCCAGCCCTTCGCCATGTTTGATTTCACCCCCGTCGGCCTGGCGATTGCGGTGGCCGGGGTTCTGTTCATCAGCTTTTACGGTTGGCGGCTGGTGCCGGTCCGCGGCACCGGCGGCGCAAGCGAGGCCATGTTCGACATTGAGGCCTATACGACCGAGGTCATCGTGCCGTCCAAATCGGGATTATCGGGGACCACCATCGCGGCCCTGTTGGAGCCGGCCGGCGAGGGCGAGGTGCACGCGCTGTCGCTGATCCGCCGGGGCCGCAAGATCGGTCACCCGAAACCCACCGACGTGGTCCGCATCAACGATCATTTGCTATTGGAGGGCAATGCCGAGGGGATTGAGAACCTGGTTCACAATTCGGCCCTGGAACTGGTCGGCAACCGCGAATTGGACCCCGGCGAATTGGGCGACGGCAGCACGTTGGTCGAAGCCGTGGTCGCGCCGGGTTCCCGATTGATCCGCCGCTCCATGGCGCAGACGCAATTGGAAAAGCGCCACGGGTTGCATCTTCTGGCCCTGGCCCGGCAAGGCCGCCCTGTCCGTGAACATCTGCGCAAGGTCCGCATCCGGGCCGGCGACGTATTGTTGTTGGAGGGCGATCCCGACGCCATGCCCGAGGCCCTGGCGCGTTTGGGCTGCCTGCCGCTGATCCAGCGTGACATCGTGCTGCACCGGGAGCCGAGTTTAATTCCTCTGGCCGTGTTCGGCGCCGCCATTGTGCTGGGCGTCAGCGGCCTGTTGAGCCTGCCCATTGCGTTCACGGCCGCCGTTGTCGCCTTGATCCTGAGCGGTCAGGTGCGGGCCCGCGATCTTTACCAAGGCGTCGATTGGCCGATCCTTGTTTTGCTGGGCGCCATGGTCCCGGTCGGCCTGGCCATGGAGCATTCGGGCGCCAGTCTGGTCTTGGCCGACGGGATCGCCGGGCTGGCGGCCATGATGCCGGCCTGGGGGGTGGTTGCTGTCGTGCTGATCGCGGCGATGGTTTTGTCGGACGTCATGAACAACGCGGCGACGGCGATCCTCATGTCACAATTGTCCATTGAGGTGGCGGCGAAAATGGGGGTCAACGCCGATCCCCTTTTGATGGCCGTCGCCGTCGGTGCGTCGTGTGCCTTCCTGACACCCATCGGACACCAGTCGAACGTCCTGGTCATGGGACCAGGCGGCTACCGGTTCGGTGATTATTGGCGTCTGGGGCTGCCGTTGGAAATTGTCATCATCGCCGTCGCCGTGCCGATGATCCTCTGGATCTGGCCGCTGTAGCGCGGTTTCGGCGTTCTAACCGCGAATGGCCTTGAAGCTGGTGGTGTCACCCCAGACGGCGCTCCAGTCTTGGTGCAGCATGTCGGTTTCGTTGCCGTCAAAGAAGAACTTATTCGGCACCTGGAAGAAGGCGATCATCAGCCCGCCGTTGGGCGACCAAGCCGTGTGCCGGCTGCCGGCGGGGCGCCAGACGAAATCGCCGGCCTTGCATTCGCCTTCCGGGCAGACCAGGTGCCCGTCCAAGACGTAAGTTTGCTCAATCAGCATGTGTTCGTGGTCGGGCAAGGTCGTGCCGGGTGCCATCTTCAGCAGCGTCGTCAGGACGCCGGTTTTCTTATCGACCAGCAGGGTCTTGACGGTGATACCCTCGAAGCCGGTTTCCTCCCATGGCAATTCGGCGACGGTTACGAACCGCGAAGCTATGTCGGCGAGACCTGCGTGGTTATCAGCTTTTGGTGTGATGGCAGTGGTCATGATGGTTCACCTCTTTCGTCCGTCGCAGGCGCTCAGTTTGAAACAAAATAATCCTTAATGACGTCCGGGTCAGGATCAGGACCCAGGCCCGGCATGTCCGGGACGCTGAAATTACCGTCCACCGGCGCGATGATATCACCATAGAGGCAAGCCTCGCGCTCCAGGTAGAGCCATTCGGCTAAACCGCTGTTGGGTGTTGCCGCCATCAGGTGCAGGGTCGCCAGGAAGCCGGGGCCGAAATAGGGCGCATGCGGCATCAGCGAGACGCCGCCGGCCTCGGCTAGCACCGCGACCTTGCGGAATTCCGTGATGCCGCCGACCTTGGTAACGCTGGGCTGCACGTAGTCCGCCGCACCGGCGTTAATCATCTCGCGGAACTGAAAGGCGGTGCAGGCGTTTTCGCCGGATGCCAAGGCAATCCCTGTCTGGGCGCGCAATTCCGCCAAGGCTGAATAATCCTCCGGCGGAAAGATCGGCTCTTCCAGCCAGTGGATGTCGTAGTCCATGAAGGAAAGCGCCATGCGTTTCGCTTCTTCTGGCGTCCACGGGCAATTGGTGTCGACCATAATGGGGATATCGTAGCCTGCGGCTTCGCGGGCGGCGGCAACCTCGGCAACGCCCGTTTCATGCAGTTTGACGTAGCCGTAGCCTTCATCCACGGATTGCTTGGTTTTCGCTGCGACGATCTCCGGGTCTGAATAGTTGAAAAGACTGGAGTAGCCGGCGATGCCGTCCCGGACCTGGCCGCCCAACAGGCGGCAGAGCGGCTGTCCGGCAGATTTCGCGGCCGCATCCCAGAGCGCGATATCGAGGCCCGAAAGCGCGAACATGGTGATCCCATATCGCCCGAACAGATGAAGTTTCTGCTGCATCTCGGCCATCAGCCCGGCAATGTCCGAGGCGTCCCGACCGACCACGACCGGCGCCACCATCTGCTCAACAGCGCCGTGCACGGCGGCGCGGCAGTTATAGGCAAAGGCATCGCCCCAGCCGACCGTGCCGTCCTCCATTTCGACCCGCACCAAAACGGTATCCAGGAAGTTCCACGCCTGGCCGCTCATTTCCCAAGCCTTGCCGCCGGTCTGAAAGGGAATGCGCAGCGGGATCGATTGGACGTCGGCGATGATCATGTCGGTCTCCCAGGATGACGATAGTTTGCTATCTCTCAGCATGCCCTGACCGGCGCGGGGCGTCCATAGAGAGATGAACCTGAAAGCAGCCAGGAAGAGCCGGCTGGATTGATCAGGTCCATCTTGCGAAACTGCGGTCATACTTCAACCGAATTAGAGGGATCGCTTCATGGGAACCAAGCCAACGGTCGGATTTATCGGATTGGGCGGCATGGGCCGCGGACTGGTCAAGAACATGCTGCTGAACGGTCTCGACGTCCGGGTCTTCGACATTGACGCCGACGCCGTCGCGGCGGCCGTTGATCAGGGCGCCCAGGCAGCGGCCACGGCCCGGGACATGGCTGGCGCGGTCGACGTCCTCGGTATCTGCATCACCACCGCTGAAGCGGTGCGCGATCTGGCGCTCGGGCCGGATGGCCTGCTGTCGCGCATGCGGCCGGGACAGATATTCCTCGACCACACGACGACCAACCCAGGTCATATCGACACGATGATCGCGGCGGCGGCCGAATTGGAGATCGATTATGCCGAAGCGCCGATGACTCGCACGCCGATCCATGCCGACCGCGGCGAGGTTAACGTGCTCTACGGCGGTACCGAGGCCTTGCTGGAGCGGCTCCGGCCGATCTTTGAATGCTACGCGGAGAATATCTTTCACATCGGACCGAGCGGCCATGCGATCCGTTTGAAGCTCATTCACAACTATATTGCATTCGCCAACGTGGCGTCCTGGTGCGAGGGCTTCGCGCTGGCTGCCAAGGAAGGCCTGGACATGTCCAAGGTCATTGGCATCATATCGGCGGCCGGTGGGAAGAGCGGCATGATGGACCTCTACGGCCAGAAAACATTGGAACGGGATTTCACACCCTATATGTCGCTGGCGAACGCGGCCAAGGATGTGAAGTATTATGCCCACTGGCTGGAAGAGGCGGGCCTGCCGGGGTTTCTTGCCGACGCCGTGCACCAAACCTATGCCACTGCGGCGCTGATGGGACATGCGGATGAAGGCTGCACGGCGGTGATCAAGCTCTACGAGGAATTAACCGGTATCGAAGCCAAGCTCGACGGGACACCGTGAGAGCCGGGGAAAAAGGGAGAGAAACGTGAGTTCCATGTTCAAAAACGATTTGATGGCCGGCCAGCGTGTTCTGGTGACCGGCGGCGGCACCGGCCTGGGCCGTGAGTTCGCCGAGGCCTATGCGGGGCTCGGCGCCGAGGTGCATATCTGTGGGCGGCGCGGTTCCGTGCTTGATGAGACGGCGGCAGAATTGTCCGAGAAGACCGGCGGCAAGGTGATCGGCCACGCCACGGATATCCGGGCCGCCGGTGCCGTTGATGAGATGGTCGACGCGATTTGGCAGGAATCGGGTCCACTCACCGGTCTGGTTAATAACGCGGCTGGGCAAATCATGAGCCCCACGGAGAAGCTCTCGACGCGTGGCTTTGATGCGGTCGCGTCGACGGTCTTCCACGGCACCTACTACACCACCCACTCAGTCGGGCGGCGTTGGATCGAGGAAGGCATGAAGGGCAGTGTCATTTCCATCCTCGTCACCTGGGTCTGGTCCGGCAGCCCTTATGTGGTGCCGTCGGCCATGTCGAAGGCCGGCATTCATGCGATGACGAAATCCCTGGCCGTGGAATGGGCTCAATACGGCATTCGGCTGAATTCCATCGCGCCGGGACCGTTCCCGACGGAAGGCGCTTGGGCGCGGCTCAGGCCCGAAGCAAAAACAGAAGGCGAAGCCAAGGACATCGCCCGTGTGCCCATGGGCCGCTACGGGGAGATGGATGAATTGAGAAATCTGGCTGTCTTCTTGATGGCTGAGGGTTGTGAGTACCTGACCGGCCAGACCATCGCCATCGACGGTGCCGGGCATTTGGGCAACGGCGGCAACTACGTGCACCTGACCGGGCGCTCGGATGAGGAATGGGACGAGATGAAGGAGATGGCCAAGGCGGCGTCCGATAAGGATAAGGCGCAGCGCACGGCATAAGCCTTCGGAACGTCAGACAGTCCCCGGCGGCCACATTTCCAGCGCCTTCTCGGCCAAGCCCTTGCGGTCGACCTTGCCCGGTCCGGCCAGGGGTAACTCGTCCATGACCAGGACCCGCCTGGGGTGCTGATAGGCGGGGCCGTTGGCCAGGGCGTGTTGTTTGACCAGGTCTTCGTCAATCACCTTGCCGGCCAGCGGCACCGCAAAGGCGACCGGTTTGGCGCCCTTAATCTCATCGGGGATGGGCACCACACAGGCCTGGTCGATGTCCGGGTGTGCGACCAGTACGGCTTCCACGTCGGCCGGGTAGATGTTCTCGCCCCCGCAGTTGAACATGTCGTCCGTGCGGCCGACAAAATAGTGCGCGCCGTCGGCGTCGCGGCGGAACACGTCGCCGGTTTTGTACCAGCCGTCAGCAGTGAAGGCTTCCAGGGTTTTGTCGGGCAAATTCAGATAACCGGGGGAATTGGCCGGGCACTTGTGCCAAAGCTCGCCTTCGTCGGTCTCGTGGCCGGCGGCGTCCATGAGTTTGACGCCGATGTTGGGCAACGCCCACCCGACGGAGGTCGGCGGTGGTGTTTGGCCATCGCGCGGGCCGAAAACAACAGGCCCCGATTCTGTTGTGCCGTAGCCGTTCATGATGCTGGCGTTCGGAAAGGTTTCCTCAACGTGTTCCCAGAGCTTCGGCGACACCGGTGCCGAGCCCATGCGGACGATGCTGACCGACGAAAGATCGGCGCCGGCGGTCAATGCCGGATCAACAAAGACCATGGCCAGCATGGTCGGCACCGAGGTGACCCAGGTGCAGCGGAAGCGTTCAATGGCAGCGACATAGCGCGCCGCGTTGAATTCCGGCAACAGGACGATCTGGGCCCGCGACCCCCAGGCGACCAGCGATACACAGAGCGCGTTCATATGATAGAGCGGTGCGGCGACCAAAAGCCGGTGCTGTTCAAAGGGCCCGAGGCGCGACTTCAGGGCCCAGAGGTGCCCCGTATGGGTCAGCGGCACGCCCTTCGGCCGGCCGGTTGATCCCGACGTATAGAGGATCATCGCGACATCGGTCACGGAGGCCGCGAATATCTCGTGATCGCCGGCATCAAGCAGCGCTGCGAAACTGTCCGAGCCGTCGGCATCGAAGCCGATCACCGGAACCTCGGTGGTCAGCTCGGCGTCCCGCGCCGCGTCACAGATGGCGAGGCGGATTTGCGCGTCTTCGAAGATGAACCGAATGGTCTCGGCCGGGAACTTGTAATTGATCGGTACGGCAATCAGCCCGGCCCTGAGGATACCCATATAGGCGATCATGAACTCGGCCCGGTTGGCGGACAGCAGGGCCACCGTGTCGCCTTGCCTGAGGCCCCGGCCCAGCAGGCCGCGGGCGCAGGCGTTGGCGGCTGAGTCCAGTTCCGCATGCGTGTAGTCGCGGGGATTGTCCCAATCGCGGCAATCGACCAGGGCCAGGCGATCACCGGCGCCGGCAAGGTCGAATACATCCCCCAGATTTACGGCGTCTTCGGCGGCCATGATCGGTCCTCACGTTTCAGATCGCCGGGCGATCTTGGAGAGGCCGGCGGACGGCGTCAAGTTGGCGCGGTTCGAATGAAATGCCGGACCCGGCGGTGGCGTTGCCAAGGCGCCGGTCGCGGGTGATGATTGGGGCTCGGGCGGCGCAATCGACACACCGGTGCAGCCGGCCGGAAAGCGGAGGACGCATGCCGAAAGACGACCCCGCCGCGGCCGAAAAACCGATCCGCGCCGACACGGACCCGCCGCCGCCATCCACAGACGCGGCGCCGACCCGGTCGCGCCGTGGGCCGCCGCCGGCGCTGTTTGTGCTGATCGGCGTCTTGGCCGTGGGCGGTTATTTCGGCTATCAGGAATTTCAGGAACGCCTGATTTCCTTGCACGAAGAAGATGCCCGTATCCAGGCCGACATGGTCACCGTGTCGAGCCGTGTCGCCGGCTGGATCACCGAGGTCGCAGCGGAAGAGGGCCAGTCCGTGGACCGCGGCACGGCCTTGATCGTCATTGACGACCGCGAGGCGCGCGCCATTGTCGATGAAATGACGGCCCAATTGGAGGGCGTCGGCGCCCAGAAGCAACGCCTCAAGGCGCAACAGGAACTGGTCCGCAAACAAACCAGTTCCGAACTGACCGCCGAGCGCTCGGAATTGTCGGCGGCCCAGGTCACGGTCTCCAGCCTGGCCCCGCAACTCAATCTGGTGAAGCGCGAGGTCGAGCGGAGCCGGCGCCTGTTCCAGCAAAAAGTCGCGTCGCGCCGGCAATTGGATCAGTCGGAAAATCAACTGCAACGGATCGAGCGCGAACACGAGATTGCCGTCGCCAAGCTGAAAGGCGCGCGGGCTCGGGTTACTCAGGCCGAGGCGGAGCGCACCAAGTTGGATGTCCTGGTCGGTGATCTGGCGGTGCTGGCTAAGCGCGAGGCCGAGATCCGCGCCAAGATCAAGCGCCAGACCCTGGATATCGACGATCGCATTATCGAAAGCCCGATGAAGGGCATCGTCGACCGGCGGTTCGTCAATGCCGGTGAATATGTGACCCCGGGCCAACGCCTGATACTGGCCCATGACCCGCAAAAAATCTGGATCGAGGCGAATATCAAGGAGACCCAGGTGCGGCGTTTGAAGGTCGGCCAAGCCGTCGCGGTCAACGTTGATGCCTACCCTGACGAGACCTTCGACGGCCGCATTGAGCGCATCGGCAACACGGCGACCAGCGCATTTGCGCTGCTGCCCAGCCCCAACCCCAGCGGCAACTTCACCAAGATCACCCAGCGCCTGCCGGTGCGCATCGCCATCGAACAGCGCGACGGCCGCTTGCGCCCCGGCATGATGGTCGAGGTCAAGATTGCCACCGGGCCCTAACCGCCCCCACAACCCGGGCATCGATTTGATGGTCGCCCGCTACGGGGCTTCCTATAAATGGCTGGCGACTTTCGCCGGATTGCTGGGCTCTATGTCGATGGTCTTGTCGGCGACCATGGTCAACGTCGCCATCCCGTCGATCATGGGCGCCTACGGGGTCGGCCAGAACTTGGCCCAGTGGGCGGCGACGGCGTTTCTGACGACCATGGTCGCCAGCCAGCTGTTGAATGCCTGGATGGTCGGGGCGTTCGGACAGCGGGTGGTTTTCTCCTTCGCGCTTTTGGTGTTCTGCGCCGGCGCCGTTATCGGTGCGACCAGCCCCAACATCGAAACGCTGATCATCGGCCGCATCATGCAGGGGTTCTCCGCCGGGCTGATCCAGCCCCTGGTGCTGGCCCTGGTGGTCGCCGTGTTCCCGGCTGAACGGCGCGGCTTCGCGGTCGGCGTTTATGGCATGGGAGTGACCCTGGCACCCAGTTTCGGCCCGTTCTTTGGCGGCCTGGCCATTGATGCGTTCACCTGGCGCCATATCTTTCTGGCGCCCTTGCCGCTGGTCCTGGTGGCCTTCGCCATGGGCGCTGTATTCATGCCGCCCAAGGGCCAGCGGATCACCTTTCCGCCGTTCAACTGGTCCGGCTTTATCCTGGTGGCGACGGCGCTCATGTGTGTCATGAGCGTTATCGGCAATGGTCAGCGCTGGGGGTGGTCATCGGATCGGACGTTGGTTTTTCTGGCGATCGGCCTGACCACGGCCGTGTTGTTCGTTTATGCCCAATGGCATTCAAGAAACCCGCTCATGGACGTCACCCTGTTCACCGATTTGCGGTTCACGTCGGCGATGTTTATCGGGTTCGCCTTCGGCGCCGGTAATTTCGCCACCAACTACGCCATCCCCGTGTTCGTGCAGACTGTGCAAGGTTTCACGCCGACGGAATCGGGGTTGGTCATCGTGCCGGCCGGTTTGCTGCTGATTACCTTGATCCCCATATCAGGCCGATTGGCCGACCGCATTCCGTCGCATTATCCGCTGATGATGGGCTGCGTTATCTTCGCCGTCGCCGCCTATCTGCTTTCAGCTTCCGACGTGAATACGGCTTTTTGGACCATTGCCGCCATTGCCGTTTTGAGCCGCGGCGCGCTCGGCATCGTGATGCCGAACCTGGGCAAAGTGGCGATGAGTTCGGTGCCGCCGGACAAACTCAACCAAGGTGCGGGCACCTATAATTTCATGCGCCAGATGGGCGGCGCCTTCGGAGTCAATGTGACGGCCTTGTCGATTGATATGCGAACCGCCCATCACGCCGATCTGCTGGCCGCCACGCAAACCTCCGACAACATGGAAAGCCTGCAGGTGCTGGCGCGCATCGCCAAGCTGCTGCACGAAGGCGGCCTGCCCGAATCCGCGCTGCAATCGGGCGCCTTGAATTACTTGAGCGAGGTCATCTATGCCCAGGCGCTGACCTTTGGTTTCCAGGATTCGTTCTTCCAGATCAGCTTCGCCTTCTGCGTAGCCCTGATTCCAGCTTGGTTCCTGGGCCGGGCCAGCCGGGCGCAGCGTTCTTAGACGGCAATTTCCATCAGATCCTCGGCCCAGATAACCGCTCCATCGAATTCAGCGGAGACTTCTTCGATGAGCCGTTCGCGGATACCCGGCCGGTCAATCCTTTCCAGGACGTGTGACAGGACCAAGGTCTTGGCGCCGGCCCGCGCCGCGACCCGGGCGACATCCGTATGGGCGCCGCAGCCGGCCCGGTATTCGGGCGACGGCTCCGTCCCGGCCTCGAAGTGCGTCATGTGAATGAGCACGTCGCAATCTTTGGCCAAATTGATCACGTCTTCGCATTCGCTGCCCGAATCGCCCGTGTAGCATATGGACCCGCCGACGCTGTCGATGCGGTAGGCATGGCACTGCAAATAGGGCTGCACATGGCTGGCCTCGGCGACGCGCACCGTCCAACCGCCTTCGTCAACCCGATCACCGGGATGAATTTCCCGAACCACCGGATAGGGTTTGGCGCGGGGCAGGGCGCCGCCGCGCAGTTCGTAAATATCAAGGCTCAGGCGATGCCCGGTCCGCGCGTCAAGGTCCGGGGCCCAGACCCCGTCGTCGCCGAACAGCTGTTCGCTCATGCGGGCCATGGGCGGCGGGCCGTAGACCTTCAACTCCGGGAGTTTGCCGGCGCCCATATCCCAGCGCTGCAGGACCAAACGGGCGTAATCCAGGCAGTGGTCGTAATGCAGATGCGTGAAGAAGGCATGGGTGACATCCGTCGCCCGCTTGCCGCTTTCCAATAAGCGCCGGTGTGCATCGGGGCCGTGGTCCATGATGATCAGATCGCCGCCGATCTCGATCATGTAGCCCGAACAGGCGCGCTTCAGGGACGGTGCCGGGGTGCCGGTGCCGAGGATGGTGAGTTTCATGACTGTCGCTCTCCTTGCATCTATTCCCCCTATCGCGAAGGAACCTTATTTTCCGGTTCCGGTTCAGGGAGGCCAATACCTCGCCATCCGTTTCGAAGTTGAAAGCTTAAGCCGGATTGACCGCTCACGGCAACGGTCGGTGCCGGGCATTTATGTCATGGCACTGATTTCCTGGCATGTTGTGATCGCCAAAATGTGATTTTTCCGTGTCCCGGCGGGTAGATCATGATCGGTCAACATCAGGAGGCGCGCGACGTGTTCATGAATACGGTGAAATTTGTCCTGACGCTCACTATGGTCTCGGCCCTCTTGCCGGCTCCGGCCCATGCCGCCGGCGAGACCGTGCTGGAGGCCGTCCGCAGCGACAATCCGGCCCGGGTTGCCGCCTTGTTGCAAAGCGATGCCGATCCCGACCACCGCGACAAACATGGCATGACAGCCCTGATGGCAGCGGCGAACCGGGGAGACGGGCGCAGCGTCCAGGCTTTATTGGCAGCCAAGGCCGGCGTCAATCTTGTCGGCAACAACAAATGGTCGGCGTTGATGCTGGCCACCTATGAAGGCCACGCGCAAATCGTCCGGGCCTTGCTGGATGCCGGCGCCGATACGGGGCTGCGCAATGACATTGGCGCTCCGCCGCTGATGATTGCATCGTTTCGCGGCTTCGATAAAATTTTGAAAATACTGCTGCAGGCCAAGGCCGATCCCAATGCCCGCAAGAGCGACAATGGCACGGCGTTGATATGGGCGGCGCATGAAGGCCATAAACAGATTGTCGCCACACTTCTGTCCGGTGGCGCCGATGTCCATGCGGCCAATGACGATGGCAAGACGTCACTGGCCATGGCGCGTGACCAAGGCCATCCGTTGATAGCGAAAATGCTGATCGCGGCGGGCGCCAAATAATCACGCCGCAATTTCGGTCGCTTCCCAGACGCACCATGGTAGAATCCACGTCGGGCATTTGACCAACAACCGGCAGGAGGAGGTCATGCCATGACCTTGAATTCCGTTCCCTGGGTCGACCTGGTCGGCTATCTGGGCGGTCTTGTGACGCTGTGGGGCATGTATCGCAAGACCATCATTCCGCTGCGCATCGGCGCCGTTGGCGGCAATATCGCGTTTATCGTCTTTGGGTTTTTGGTGCCGAGCTATCCGACCTTGGTGCTTCATGCGCTGCTGTTGCCGCTGAATTGCCTGCGGACCTGGCAGATGATGCGCCTGATCCGCGATATCCGCGAGGCCGCCGAAAGTGACAACAATCTCAACGCATTGCTGCCCTATATGAGTGAGGTCAGCGAACCTGCCGGGACGGTGCTGTTTCGCAAGGATGAGAAACCGGACCGGATGATCGTCATCAGGACCGGTACCATTCACTTGGATGAGGTCAGGGTGGATTGTGGTCCTGGTGACGTGCTTGGCGAGATCGCTGCCTTCACCCCGGACAACCGGCGGACCTGTACGGCGGTCTGCGCCACCGACTGCGAGCTCTACACGTTGAGCAATGACGACATGATTCAGCTCTACTATCAAAATCCTCAATTTGGCATGTATCTCATGCGCATCGTCGTCGCGCGCCTGCTCGCCAATTGGCAGGATGCGGAAGCCCGCGCCAAGGCGGTCTGAACGGCGACCAGTCTACCGGCCGGGCCAAACCTGTGCTAAGAATTGCCCATGCGTTGGTATGTCACCGTAATGATTGTTGCCGTCGGGCTCATCGGAGCTGGCGCATTCTTTGCGTTCTCCACATCCCCGGCGTTGGCGGCCGAGGCCGTCGATGTGGAATTGGTCCTGGCGGCTGATGGATCGGGGTCTATCGACGATGATGAGTTACAGTTGCAACGCGATGGCTACGCCGCCGCGATCACCCATCCGCGCTTTCTACAGGCGATCCGCGGCGGGTTTCACCAGCGCATTGCGGTGGCCTTTGTCGAATGGGGCGGGCCGGACTCGCAACACACGATTGTTGATTGGACGCGTATCGACGGGCCCGAGGCGGCGAAGATTTTTGCCGCCAAGCTGCGCGCCGCGCCGCGTGAGGCCTATAGCTATAATTCGATTTCCGAAGCCATCGCGTATTCCAGGAACTTGATCAACACCAACGCCTTCGAAGGCCGCCGCAAGATCATCGATATTTCCGGTGACGGCCCGCAAATCAACGGCCGGCCACTGCCGCTCATCAAGGCGCTGGCCCTGGCCGAACGGATCACCATCAACGGCCTGGTCATCGCTTCGCCCGACGGTGACACCCGTCCGGGGCCTTCCGGTGAGCCGTTGGATGAGCACTACCGCAACGACGTCATCGGCGGCCGCGGCGCCTTCGTCATGGTCGCCCAGGGCCGCAAGGACTTTGCCCGCGCCGTGTTGAAGAAGATGATTCTAGAGATCGCCGACCGCGACTGGGGTGCGCCGTCAGTGATCACTCTCAGATAGGAACCGGTCGCCCAACCCGGTGTCATAAACAACACCTTCCGCAGTCAGGGTGACAGTCAACGGATTTTGGTCGCTGGCCAATCCCTTGCGCTTCAGGGCGGTCCAGACGGCCGGGTTGGAAAAGCCGCTGGCTTCGCGGGCCGACACCACGAACTTGCCCACGTGCACGTGATCGCCGTGGGGGTTGGGTATACTGAGCAGTTCCACGTCGCCGGTGTCGTCGATGGCTTTTGACGATTGCGGATCGCGGGCCAGCACCTGGGCCAGGGCCAAGGTGCGTAGCTGCAATTTGTTCAGCTTCAGCGGGTTTCTTTTGGTGGCCATGTTGCTACTCCGGCGGGGTCTGATGGTATTGGCCGTCTTGGCCCAGGTATTCCTGGCCGTCGTTGCGATAGAAGCCTTCCGCTCCGGCATCGGCCAGGACTTTCAACATCTTCGGCATGTGCAGGCCGCTCGCTTCGATCCGGGCGATGACCTTGTCGGCGCCCAACGCGTCGATCATCTCAAAGGGGCCGCGGCCCCAGGCATAGCCCCAGCGCATAGCGCGGTCGATGTTGACCACGTCGTCGGCAATTTCCGGGATCAGGTCGGCGGTATAACAGAGCGTGCCGCCCATGACGCGCCAGGCGAAGTTGCCGGCCGCGTTGTCGGCCAGGAGCACGTCGAGGCCGCTGTGATCGTCGTCCAGTTGAAACTTTTCGGAAGCCCGCCAATCACCGGCCGCGAGATCGTAAATCTCAGTCTTCCGCGAGCCGTCATCCAGCTTCTGCATGCGGTAGAAGCCAGCGCCTGCCTTGCGGCCGATCTGGCCGCGTTCCAGCATGGCGTGGATGGGGGTCGGCAGGGCGACGAAATCGACGCCCAGGTCGCCGGCTGGCAGATTGACGGCCAGGTTCTTGCCGACCAGGTCCATGACGTCGAGGCCGATCAAGTCGATGAGTCCGTACAGACCGGTCGGCGGCAGGCCGACGGGGCCGGCCATGAGGGCGTCGATCTGTTCCATACTGAGGCCGTCGCGCAAGGCCTCCTGGGCATAATGCAGACCGGTCATCATCCAAAAGCAGCCGATGCGGTTGCCGATGAAATTGACCGTATCCTTGGCATGCACGACGCCCTTGCCGAGCACGCCGCCGGTGAAGGCCGCCAGCGCGCTGATCACGTCCGGGTCCGTGTCGGCGCCGGGGATCAATTCCATCAGGCGCATGACCTTGACCGGGTTGAAGAAATGCGTGACGGCGATGTCGCGGCGCAAGCTGTCGGCCATGCCCTCGGTAATGTCGCGCAAGGGAATGCCGGATGTGTTGGTCGAGATCACCGAGCCCGCGCGGCGCAGCGGTTCCAACTTTTCGAACAGGGCGCGCTTGGTTGGCAGGTCCTCGATGACGGCTTCGCAGATCCAGTCGTAATCGGCGATCTGCGCCAGGTTCGCATCGATGGTGCCATAGGTGATGTTGGCGGCCTTATCCGGGTCATCGATGGCCGGCGGGCGGCCGTTGATGATGCGGTCTTCGGCCTTTGCGGCGGCGTCTTTGGAGACGTCCAGCAACAGGACTTTGTGACCGGTTTGGGCACACAGCCCGGCGATGCCGGTGCCCATGGTGCCGCCGCCGATGACGGCAACGGAATTGATCTGGCGGGACATGGCGCATCCTCCCTTTGGCGGCTCATTTGCTGGCCTTGCGTAACCAGTGCGGACGTGATTGTAAAGACTGCCAAGAACCGGGCCAGCGCCCCAGGGAGTGTATTATGGTTTCGCCAAAGTTCCTGAATTTCGATACCCTCAGTTTGCATGCCGGCCAACAGCCGGATTCCGCCACCGGAGCGCGCGCGGTACCAATTTATCAGACGACGTCTTATGTGTTCGAAGATACCGATCACGCGGCGTCGCTGTATAACCTGGAACGCCCCGGCCATATTTACACACGCCTGTCCAACCCGACCGTGGCGGTGCTTGAGGAACGAGCAGCGGCCCTGGAAGGCGGCGTCGGCGCAGTCGCCACGGCCAGCGGCATGGCAGCGATCTTTCTGGCCATTGCGACACTCATGGATAAGGGCGGGCATATTGTCGCGTCCGGATCACTCTACGGCGGCACCCACAATCTGTTCAGCTACACCCTGCCGCGGTTCGGCATCACCACCACCTTCGTCAATCCACGTGAGCCTCAGCAGTTCAAAGATGCGATCACTGATGATACCCGCTTGGTGTTTGGTGAAACGTTGGGTAATCCCGGCATTGAGGTTCTGGACATTCCGGTGATCTCGAAAATTGCTCATGAGGCGGGTCTGCCGCTGATGATCGACAGCACCTTCACCACCGCCTACCTGATGAAGCCCATCGACCACGGCGCCGACATCATCATGCACTCGTTGACCAAGTACATGGGCGGGCACGGCATTGCCATTGGTGGGGTGTTCATCGATTCCGGGCGGTTTGATTGGCAGGCGTCGGGTAAATTTCCGACCCTGACCGAGCCCTACGACGGCTATCACGGTCTCGATTTCGCCGATGAGTTCGGCACCCAGGCCCTGGTCATGCGGGCGCGGGCCGAAGGCATGAAGGATTTCGGCGCCTGCATGAGTCCGCAGAACGCGTTTTATATCCTGCAAGGGCTGGAAACCTTGCCGCTGCGCATGGACAAGCACATCGCCAACGCCCAGACGGTAGCGGAATTCCTGGAAGGTAACGAGGCGGTGGAATGGGTCAACTATCCGGGCCTGGCCTCGCATCCGGATTATGATCTGGCGAAGCGGCTGATCCCGAAAGGGCCCGGCGCCATGTTGAGCTTCGGACTGAAGGGTGGCCGGGCGGCGGGGCGCAAGTTCATCGAGTCCGTACGGCTGGCCTCGCATCTGGCCAACGTCGGCGATGCCAAGACCCTGGTCATCCACCCGGCCTCGACCACCCACCAGCAGATGAACGCCGAGGCTTTGGCGGCGGCCGGTATCGGCGAAGGCATGGTGCGGTTGTCCGTCGGCATCGAGGACGTCGACGATATCTCCGCCGACCTGAAGCAGGCGCTGCGCGCCTCACAGAAGGGGTAAGGCCATGGCGATCGAATTCAGTGTTGATGGAAGAACCGCCCATGCGGCCAACGGCAGCCGTGAGAACAATCCCGATGATCCGGCCGTGATCTTGATCCACGGCGCCGGCCTGGATCGGACAATCTGGCAAATGCAGACGCGCAATATCGCCTTTCAGGGCCGCCGCGTTTACGCCATCGACATGCCGGGACATGGGTACTCGGACGGGCCTGTTTTGAAGACGGTGGTGGAAATGGCTGACTGGGTGACCCGCTTCATGGACGCCGCCGGTGTCGCGGCGGCCACGGTTATGGGCCATTCCATGGGCTCGCTCATCGCCTTGGATTTGGCGGCACGTTATCCCGAGCGGACGGAACGGCTCATTCTTACGGGCGTCGCCGAGGCCATGCCCGTGCATCCGGACCTGTTGGCGGCGGCGGAAGCGAATGAACCACTGGGGCCGGAACTGATCGTCTTTTGGGGTTTGGGGGAGAAGGCCCAGACCGGCGGCCACCCGTTGCCGGGCTTGTGGGTTCACGGCGCCAGTGAGGTGCTGTTGAAGAACGCCAAAGCCGGCGTATTGGCGAACGATCTCGCGGCCTGCGACGGTTATGGCGATGCCAAGGAGGCGGCGGCGAAGATCAAGTGCCCGACGTTCTTTGTGCTTGGCCACGACGACAAAATGTCGCCGGTTAAGAGTGGTCAGCGTTTGGCGGATGTTATCGAGGGCGCCGAAGTCAATATCCTGCAGAAGTGTGGCCACATGATGATGATCGAACGGCCGAACGAGATGTATCACGCGCTGAGACCGTTGATTTTTTAGCGGTGCCCCGTATTCCCCTCTCCCGTGGTAGGGTGAGGAGGGCCTTATAGCGCGAGTGTGATCCGCCCGCCTTGATCCGCCGCCCGCGAACAACACAGTGTCAGCTTCTCCGTGTGCTGGGCCTTCGACAGCACGTAGTCCCGGTGCTCCACCTCGCCGTTGGTGTAGCCGCAGGCACAGACGCCGCACAGGCCGTCCGAGCATTTAACGTCGATGTTGATGCCTTTGTCGGCCAGAACTTCGGTGATCGTGCGGTCTTTCGGAATGGCGATGACGTGCCCGGACGATGCCAGTTCGATCTCAAAATCATGGTTCACCCAATCGCCGGCCTCCGGCACGGAAAAGAACTCCCGATGCAATGCTTCTTCCGGCCATCCAAACCCGGATGCGGTCTCAAACACGGCGTCCATGAACTCTGCCGGCCCGCAGGTGTACACATGATCATCGGGTTGGTAGTCGTCCAACACGGTGGCGATGTCCAATCGGTCCTCATCGCTGAAGTGGAAGCGCACATGCTCGCGCCATGAAACGGCTTCCAGTTCCGCGATGAACGCCGCTTGAGCCCGCGTCCGCGCCTTATAGTAAAGTGTGAAGGGGCGTGCGTCGCGGGCCAGTTCATGACCCATGGCGATCAGTGGTGTCACCCCGATGCCGCCGGCCAGGAGCAGGTGTCGGCCTGGACCATCCTGAACCGGGAAGTGGTTGCGCGGCTGCGAGACAACAACGGGTGAGCCTTCTTCCGCCAACTGGTGAATCTTGATTGACCCGCCGCGCCCTTCGTCCTCGCGCAGTACGCCAAGAAGATATGTCGATCTGTTCGCCGGATCGCCGGCCAATGAGAACTGCCGCACATATTGCGGTGTCGTCATGATATCCACGTGAGCGCCTGCGGTGAATGCCGGCAGCGGGTTGCCGTCCGGGTTGACGATCTCGAAGATATCGATCTTGCCGTCGGCGGAGCTTGGCCGGCGTGCGCCGATCTTTGCGACGAACACGAGCGGCGCATCGTCCACGGACTTCGGTTTGGCCACCAGCCCCGCGGTTTCACCGGCGTTCAGCTTGGTCAAATATTGCTGGGGTGTCAGGGCGTCGCCGTAGGCTTGAATGGCGGCCTCCCGGTCCAAGGGATAGGGCATGGGCAGCGGCGGCGGCGCCAGATTTATCGGGTACATGGCCAGTGTCTGATCGTCGGGCGTGACCTTGATATGCGTACTCAACCCCCGGGCATTGGTTGTCGGTGCCGGGCCGATCTTGCCGGTGTCGGCGTCCAAAGCCACGTCCCACCACCATTTCTTCGATTTGTTGATCGTGCCGCGCTTTAGTTTGTCGTCCATCATGGCTAACCATTTGGCCGCCCAGGGCGCATTTTGAGCAGCCCACTGAAACGGCTTCTCCGCCACCAACCCTTCCAGGTTCCACGGGCAGGTCTTCATGCAACGCCCGCACATGGCGCCGCCCATGTTGGAAACCCGGTATTGGGTGCATTTGCCGACATCCGCTTTCCAAATTTCATAGCCGTTAAACATGACCTTGCCGCCGGTGGTGATGGCGCCGGAAGGGCACTCCCGGGCGCATTTGTTGCAGCTTTCGCAGAACTTCTGCAGGCCGAAATCGATAGGCTTGTCCACCGTCATGGGGAAGTCGGTGGTCAGAATGCCGGTCTTCAGCCGGGGGCCGAGGAACGGGTTCAGGATGGTTTCGCCGATGCGGCTGACCTCGCCCAATCCGGCAATCAGCACCAAGGGGGTTTGAATGACGTCGCTGTCGGCGGCGGAATGGGCGGTCGCGTCGTAGCCCAGATTGCGGAGATGCTGACCGATCACACCGCACACCAAGGCGGCCCGCATATAGGTGCGCATGGATTGCGCCGCGGATATCCAATCATCGCCGCTGGCGCCGTCCATGGTCTCAAACCCCTGGTCGATCATTACCGAAACGGCGTTGGGATGGGCAACCTCCATTTCGGTGCCGTCCTGGCGGTGCGAATACCAGACCCACGGTGGCGCTTCCGAGATGCCGGCCAGGTCGGCGCCGATGAAATGCATGGCCGCCTTCATCGTCGCGTTGTTCGCAACGGGGTCGTCATAACCGGCGGTGCGGGCGGGCGCGGCCTTGCCGCGCTGCAGCAGCGAATAAACATTCAAGGCCAGGCGCAGCGCAGCGGCAAGCGGCGCCTTGGCAACGGAATAGCCGTCCTTTGAGGCCTCCAGCGAAGGCTTGCCCAAATCGCCAAAGGCGCCGCGCAAAAACATCTCGCTGGATTTCGGCACCCGGGGAATGCGCGCCTCGTCAATGAACGTGGTGGCCTTGTCGACACGCTTCAGCGTTTCCGTCGGGTAGCGGCTGTGCTGGTAGGGCCGGCCCGCCATGTCGACAATGCTGCGCGGTGTTTTCTGCGCCGCGGCCCCCAGCTGCCAGGCCAATCCGTGAGACCGCCATTTGTCGGCGAAGGTCTGCGTGCGCAAGGGTTGGTCAACGGCCAGGTCCATGGACGTCGTGACCACGGCGACTTCAAAACGGCCGCCGATATAGGGCGACGTGATCGCCGCGCCATCCGGCAGCGCAACGCCGGCCGAGACGGCCAATTTGTGCAGATTGACGTCACTGGTCGTTGCCGTATGGGCGCGCGCATCAAACCCGAGAATGCGCAAGTAGCTGGCAATCACGACGGCTGTTTCGGCGGCGCGGACAGCGGCGCGCCAAGGTTGCAGGTCAACAATCCAGTCACTGCCCGGCTCATCGGGATCGGGATCGCGCGGATAGTCGTTGACGATGACGATGGCGTTTTGGTGCGTGTCGATCGAGCCCTCAGCCAATTCAATGGCCTGTTCCATTTGTTTGATAACGGCCATGGGATTGAACCGCAGCCGCAACTTTTCGCGCGACGTCTGGAACGACAAGCCTTCGAGTCCGGGGTGTTGGTGGCGCCGACCCAGAAAATGTTGAGGCCGTAGAGCGGCGACACCGACAAGGGTCGAATCCAGGAAGTAGCCCGTTGATTTCAGGTGATTGGCGCGCGCCGCCGGATCGGCGGGAATCGCGGCTTCACTGTCACGGACCGGCCCTTCACGGACGGCATCCAGGGCACACATGAAATCACTGATCGCCTGACCGAAGTGGTTCGGCGCAAATGCCTCCGTGAGCAGACCGGTTGAAATAACCTGATCTGAGGTATCCGTTGCCGTTCGCCCCAGCCGTTCCATGGGAATCTGCCCAAAATAGACAGGCCGGGATTTGTGTGAGAAGAGCCGCATGATGGAATCCTTCTTGAATGGGCCTTCAGATAGCCCTGAGAACTTCAGCGAGTTCGTCTTCGCTGTTTTCTTCGACGAACACGCGGGCGTAGTTGAGGGGGGCGTCGGCATGTTCGCGCATCAGCATATCGGCGCGCGTTACCTCGCCTGACTTGATGGCATCCCAGACCAGAACGTGGTGAGAATGGCCGACCGTCATGCGGATGCGTTCTTGTTTCAGGCGGTCCCTGTTAAGGGCAAAAGTGCCGGGCCGTATGGTCGGAATATGGCGGACACGATCATAGCTGCGGGCGACCAGTTCGTTGCCACATCGGTTTATGACGGCATCGTGGAAGGCAATATTCGCATCCTGGTAAAGGCCGACCTCGGTTTGCGTCAGTGCGTCCTGTGAAACCGCAAATTCGGTCGCCGCGATGGAATGGGTGATGATGGCGCGGGTTTCGTCGTCCGGCCCAACCTGTGCCATGCAACCGGCGGCCAAGCCTTCCAGCGCACCGCGGACTTGAATGGCTTTCTCAATGTCTTCGAACTTGATGTCGCGGACGTTGTAGCCCCGGCCTTCGCGTTTTTCGATCAGGCCTTCGTCTTCAAGTTTGCTGAGTGCGGCACGGACAGGCGTACGCGACAGGCCAATCAGTGCGGCGGCGCTGGCTTCGGATATCTTTCCACCAGCGGCAATACTGCCATCGATGATCATCCGCCGCAGTGACGAGAGCGCCTGGAGTTCAGTTGTCGATAATCCTTTGTAGGTTGGGTCATTGGCTTCACTGTTCTGATGAAGGGGTAGAATATTGTCTAAGTCAGTCGCCACGGCGCCCACCTCACGTAATTTGCAGTTCTTATCATTATCCATAAAACGTATCCAATAAATAGATAATTATGCGAAAAATTATCTATAAAAGCATAAATTGAATACATAAATGGTAAAACGACGTGTCTTGACGGGTCCGTCAACTGGCAGGAAGATGATCGTCTGATGACAACTGGATTGCGCATCATTCCGACCGGTGCGGCGCTGGGCGCCGACATTGAAGGTATCGATCTTTCGAAACCGCTGGCCGATGCCGCCGACGTCGCCGCGGCCTGGCGCGATCATTTGGTCCTGCGATTTCGCGGGCAGGACCTCAGCGACGACGACTTGCTAAACTTCAGCCGCCGCTTCGGGCCGTTGGATAAGGCACCGATCAATCCCTACGGCGCCACCTGGGTGCCCGAACACCCCGAGCTCAACGTTATCTCCAACATTCGAAACGGCGGCCAGCGCATTGGTGGCCTTGGTGACGGCGAGGCCCGATGGCACGCGGATATGACTTATACCGATGCCCCGCCGAAGGGCTGCACCCTCTATGCCCTCGAAGTCCCCGACGCCGGCGGCGATACCGGGTTTGCCAGTATGATCGCCGCTTATGATGCGCTGCTCACGGCCATGCAGAAACGTCTCGATGGTTTGAAGTGCAAGCACGATGCCAGCAGAAATTCCACGGGCCAACTGCGCAAGGGTTTCGCCGAGGTCTATGCCGATGTCAGCGAGGTGCCGGGCGCCATTCATCCGATGGTCCGTGTTCACCCGGAAACGGGCGCCAAGGCCCTGTTTCCAGGGCGCCGTAATAATGCCTACGTCATGGGCTTGGCCGTAGATGAAAGCGAGGCTCTGCTGGATGAAATCTGGGATCATGTGGCAAAGCCGGAATTCAATTGGCACCAGCAATGGCGGGTCGGTGATCTGATCATGTGGGACAATCGTTTCGTCCTGCACCGGCGCGACGCCTTTAACCCGGACGCCCGCCGGCACATGCGCCGCACCCAAATCGGCGACACGCAGCCGGTCATCGGGCCGGGCGACAGCCGCGACGCGGTCTGATGCGGCGGGCCGCGGCGCTTGTTTGTGTGCTAATTGGAGCCGCGTTGCCGGCCCGAGCCACTGATGGCGCGGCCGTGCTGCGGACCGCTCTTGATGCGGCCTGTAAGGGCAGCCTGACGGAAATCAACGCGGTGGCGGCACGGTTCCCCGGAGGTCGTATTCTTGAAGCCAAGGTAACGGATTTCAGAGGCAAACCGGGCCGCGCGCAGTTTGTGCTTTTGGTGTCCGAACAGAGCGAGCTTCGAATATCGCGATTGTTTCCGCTTGGCCGCTTGCGGCGTATCAGCCTGGAGTTCCATGCCGTTTCGGAAACCGGCGCCCGCCGTCCCGTGATGGCGGTTGCCGCTAACGTGAATTGCAAGGTCATTGAAGGGCGGCGTCTGATTTATGGGCCCGACGGATCAGTTGTGCGTCTTGAAGTCCTGGATGCCGACCTCATCACGATCGTTGCGCGCGAGCCCATGAACCCGACCATCCCGGCCGGCAAGGACCCGGGCGGCGTGTTGGTCGCTGTGGTCGACACGGGCATAAACTATCTGTTGGACAACTTTGCAAATCGCCTGGCGCGGGACGGGATGGGCAAGGCGCTGGGTCATGATTTCTGGGATCGTGACGACCGGCCTTTTGATGTGGATACGGGCCGTTCGCCGTTTTTCCCCTTGCACCACGGCACGGCGGTGGCGAGCATCTTGCTGCGCGAAGCCCCCAAGGCGCGGGTTATCCCCTACCGCTTTCCGCGTCCTGACATGGACCGCATGGGTGATTTGGTGGCGCACGCTGACAAGGCCGGCGCACGGATTGTCAATCTGGCCATGGGATCATCGAAGCGCGATGATTGGCGCACCTTCGAAGCCGCCGCCCGGGCCCGCCCGCATATGCTGTTTATCATCTCGGCGGGCAATGACGGCCGGGACATTGACAAACGGCCCGTCTATCCCGCGGCCCTTGATCTCGCCAACATCCTCACAGTCACTTCCGCCGATGGGTTCGGGCGTCTGGCCCAGGGGTCCAACTGGGGCCGGCAAAGCGTCGACATTATGGTGCCGGGAGAGAATGTTGCAGTCATCGACCACAGGGGCGTCGCCGGCAGGGCATCGGGGTCGAGCTTTGCCGTTCCCCGGGTGACCGCGCTGGCGGCGCGTTTGTTGGCGATCAACCCGGCATGGACATCGGCAAACTTGATAAAGGCCATGCGCTCGCGGGCCTTGCCGTCGTCGCGTCAACCGAATTTGCCGTTAAGTTTCGGATGGATACCTGATCCGACTGATGACTATTTGCCGTAAAACGTGGACACAGTCAGCCGTTCAACCTTCAACATCGCCGTTGCCACCTGCGTTGAGTATATGACGAATTTCTGAGAGACGGGCTTCCTCGGCCGGTTCCAACTCGCCGTCGGCGGCGCTGATCGCGGTGCAAATGCCGACGACAATTTCGGCCCTTTCCGGATCACCGCTGATCTTGCCAACGTGTTCCAAAGCCGCGGCGACGCCGTCTTTTGGATCAGCGGCGATCTTCGTGCAAAAATCGTCAAACATGGCCAATGCCGCGTCCGCGTTGGTTTCGATTTGATCCAACAGGTTAAGCGATTTCAGCGTCTGCACCACGTGGCCACGTTCTTCCGCCTCGACCTCGCCATCGGCAACGGCAACCAATGCGGCGCCTGCCATGATCGCTTCGAGCAATTTTTTGGTTTGTTGATCGTCGCGCCCGGTGCTGAACAGGGTCCGAAAGCCGGCCTTAAACCCGCCGGAGAAGAAGTCTTTGATCTGGTGAGACAGCTCTTTCATGAGTTTTTGTTTCTCAGCCATGCCGGCTTCCCGGGCGATTTCACGAAGATGGGCGGCATGGCCGAAACCGAATTCGCGATTGCGGTCCTCTAAAGCTGTCGCCACGGTGGCGGCGAATTTTGGGTTTGAGTCCAGTTGCGCATGGGCCCATTCAGCAGAAATCTCGTAGACGACACTCATCTGTATGGCCTGCGCCGTAGCGCGCTGGACGCCCGGCTCGGCTGCCGCCGTCACCCCGAAGACCGCGCCGGGACCTAATTCGGCGGCGGCGTACGCTTGGCCGGTTTCATCGCTTTGCATCAGAGCGACACGTCCCTCGGCAACAACGAACAGCGGGCCGCCATCATCGCCGCGTTCGTAGATGAAATCCGTTGTTCCACAATCATGGCGCTGGACCGCTTTGACAGCGTCATCAAGGGCTTGCTCGCCGAGGTCATTGAACATGGATACGGCTGCGAGCCGGCGGCGAATTTCAGCACTGTCCTCGCGGACCCGGACCGACCAGGCATCTTCATCGAATCGCCCACCTTGGCCGGCGTCACGGTGATTAAGGCCGGGTTGAATGCCGTGCTGGCGGAGCGCCGTCCAAATGGCCTCATGGCATTCATTCCAGGCGCGCCACCAGTCCGAATCGCGGCGCAGATACCAAAGGGCACGGTATTCGATGCCCAAGGCTGTGTATTCCCGGACGTGAACCAGAGGTGCCGGGTCGTTGAGGATTGCCGGCGCACGGCGCAGATGTTCCGTCGTTGCCCGGATCACCAGATCCGGCGGCGCTGAAAACTCCACCGTGAAATAGGCGGCCCGTCGGTAAAGGGGTTCGGGCAGGGAATAGTTGGTGATTTTTGATCCCGCCACTTTGTTGTTGGGCAGAACCACCGTCGAGCCGGAACGCGGCTCCATAATCGACACACAGCGCCAGTTGATGTCGGCGACCCGGCCGAAGGTGTCATCGATGCGGACGATGTCGCCCTTCTTAATGCTGCGGGCTAAATTCAACGAGATGCCGGCGAACAGCTCGGCCAATGTGGATTGGGCCGAATAGCCGATGATGAAGGCAAAGGCGCCGGACGTTGCCGCCAGGGCGGTGATGGACTGGGCATATACGAAATGCATGACGACCATGATCGCCGCCAGATAGATGAATATCTGGGCGAAGTCGGTCAACAGGCGCGGCACGGACGGCTGGCCGTTGACTGCCAGTATCCCGTGCCAGACGTATCTGTTGAGGCTGCCGGTCAGAAAAAACGCGATGGAAAACCAAATTAAAGCCGCAACGGCCTTGCCGATATCAGACGTGAAATTTCCAAGACCGGCGAATTCCAGGAGCGCCTCATGGAACCCGTAGATCAAGCCAAATAAGATCGCGAACTGAACGCCCAACAGGGCCTGATTTCGTTGTTTGCCGAAAATCATGCCGATGGCGGTACGCAATACTAAAGCCGCGACGCCCAGAATAACGATCATTCCGGCGGCGGATACGAAGTTTTCCATGATTGATAATATATGGCGTTTGCCGGTAACTAAAAATCAGGCAAACACCTTAAACTCCCGGTTTGTTCGACCCAATAAGCGGCGTAGACGACGTTCCGATCACGCCAATCGGATCCTCTTTGCCAGAATGTCACCATCCAGGGCGAATAGCGCGTCCAGTAGCAACGGTTTCATTGTCCCGGGACCGGCGGCTTGCTCCGCCGCGATTTCACCGGCGATGCCCATGCAGACGATGGCGGCGCAGGCGGCGTCGAGCGGCGCCTCGGCAACCGCCAGGAACGCCGCGACCAGCGGCGTCAACATGCATCCGGTGCCAATCACCCGCGGCATCATCGGATGGCCGTTCTCAATGCGGACAGTTGTTTCCCCGTCGGTGACGATATCGACAGCCCCGGTTGCCGCGACAATGGCGCCGGATTGCCGGGCCAGCCGTTGCGCCGCGTCGAGAGCTTCTTCCGTACCATGGACACTGTCGGCGCCGTGGGTTTTGGCGTTCTCGCCGGCAAGCGCCAGGATTTCCGAGGCGTTGCCCTTGATGACACTTGGCCCGTGGCCTAAAAATTCTTCCGCCAACTGGGTACGATAGGGCAGCAGCCCGACGGCGACGGGGTCAAGCACCCAGGGAATGCCATTGGCAACCGCGGTTTCGACGGCGGCCCGCGCTGCCGTTGTCCAAAGCGCTGTCGGCGTGCCCAAATTTATCGATACGGCGCCGGAGATGGCCGCCAACTCTCGGGCCTCTTCGACATTGTGCACCGTCGCCTGGGTGGCGCCGATGGCGGCAATGGCATCTGCGGTATCGTTTTGTACGACGTTATTGGTAAGATTGTGAACAAGCGGCGCGGTGCGGCGTAATTCATCAAGAAGAATGGCGGTTTTTTGTCGCTCAAACATGTGCGGCGCTCCATTCTGATAAGGCGGAACAAATCATAACCCGCGCTGGCCGCGGCATCCAGGGGTGAGACGCAACTGTGACGGATAGGCATATCATATCATCGCATGTCGATCGGTTTCTAGGGTGGTCCGGGGCCGATTACGAAACGCGGGTCCGCTTGCTGAAAACCTATTGCGACGGCGTGCGGATGCGGACGGTCATAACGAATGTTGGCACCGTGGTCTTGTTGGCCGCGCTTTTGTGGTCCGATTTGCCGAAGCTTGAGCTGGTTCTTTGGGTTGTGGCGACCAGTGCCGGAGGTCTCATCACCCGCTTATATGTGCAGCTTTTGTCGACGCAGTCGTGGTTTTATGACCATCCGACTCGTGAGGCGGTTCGGCTTTGTCTTTTGAATTTTGGTTACGGTGCCATTTGGGGGTTGGGTCCTTTGATTTTTTACGCCGAGGCGGCGCCGGTTTCGCGCGGAATTTTATTGATCGTTGTCACGCTGGCGTCGATCAGCAGCCCCAACGCAACAATTCCAGGGACGATGGCGGCCCGGCAGGCGGCCGCGGCAACACTGACCATGATCGCCTTCATCGCGGAGGGCGACCTTGTGGTGATTATTGCCGGAGCCTTGATCACCACGTGGTTGTTTCTTCGCACCGACATCCTGCGCACCTACAATGCCGTGTTGCGCCGGCAGTTTGAATTGCAGGCTCAATTGCTGGCCCAGGGCCGCGAACTGGAACGTGCAAATGCGGCGAAATCCGAATTCCTGGCGGTTATGAGTCACGAAATTCGGACACCCATGAACGGTATTCTGGGCATGGTTTACCTGATCGAGCGGTTGGAACTCACGGACAAGCTGAGCGACTACACGCGGCGCCTGAAATCCGCGAGCACGCATCTTGCTGGTTTGCTCAATAACGTCCTTGATTTCAGCCGGCTCGAGGAGTCCGAGGTCGAGCCGGAAACCATCAATTTCATCTTGTCGGATGTCGTTGCCGATGTTGTCGAGATCATCGAACCGGAAGCCCGGCGCAAAGGTCTGGAATTGGGTGTTGAAATTAGCGCGGTGGCGGATGGGATGTGGTCTGGTGATCCGGGCCGGATTCGGCAAATTCTAATCAACCTGCTCGGAAACGCCGTTAAATTTACTTCGCGGGGTGACGTCCGTCTTGATGTCAACGCCGCCGTGCATGGGCCGGATGGTAATATCCTTAGCTTCATTGTCAGCGATACGGGCAAGGGCATCGACGCCGGCCGGCTGGACGCCGTGTTTGAGCCATTTACCCAGGAAGACGCCTCGATCACCCGTGCCCACGGCGGCACCGGTCTGGGGTTGAGTATTACCAAGAGACTTGTCGAGGCCCTGGGCGGGCGTATCGAAATCGAAAGCCAGGTCGGGACCGGTACGCAGGTGAGCATACGGCTGCCTGTCGATGTCGCAGACGCCACCGCGAGGCGCAAGTCCACGATGGCTGTATCTGTCAATGATCTGCCAGTGTCGCGCATTCTGATCGTTGATGATTCTGAATTTAATCGCATGGTCATCCGCGAAGTCTTGGCGGAATCAAGATGCCGGATTGACGAGGTCGGATCGGCGATCGATGCCTTGGAAGCCATCGCCAAGGACGCCTATGATCTGATTCTCACCGACATCCGGATGCCGGGCATGGACGGACATGCGCTGGTCAGGGAAATCCGGCGCCGCGAGATTGCCGCCGGCGCGGCACGGGTGCCCATTATCGCCGTCTCGGCAGCGGCTTTCCGCGCGGATATCAAGGCCGCATTAGAGGCCGGTTGCGACGCCTATATGGCCAAGCCGGTTGCCATTCCGGAATTGATCGGCCGCATCGCTGAATTCTTAGGGGTGTTGCCCGATGACGTTGGCAATGCGCCGGCGTCAACGAATTTGCAGGCCCTTGTGCCGAAATTACAGGCCCGGATGAAAGATGATCTAAGGGCGATCCATCGGGCATTGAACGCCGATGACGGCGCGGACTTGCACCAGATCATCCATTCGGCGCGCGGCCATTGCGGCCTGTTCGGATTTCACGATTTAGATGATATACTTGGCGGCATGGAACGCGACGCCGTGGCCGGCAATCGCGAGGCTGTCAAAAGGGCTGTCGAGCGGCTGGAAAGCAGCGTCGAAAACATGCATAACCAAGGGTGAGCCCGCCTTTGACCAGAGAATGCGGCCGGAGATACTGATGCCGCCGATCCGAATATTCATCGTTGATGATCAGCAGTTGATCCGTGAGGGCCTATCGGCGTTGCTTGCCGACGAGCCGGACTTTGACGTCATTGGTGATGCCGGCGACGGCTTGGCGGCTCTTGAACAGATTGAGCTGACGCGGCCCGATGTGATGCTCATGGATATCGCCATGCCCCGCATGAACGGGCTTGAGGCGACCTTGCAGGTCAAAAAGACGTACCCGGACATCACCGTCCTGATCCTGACGGTGACGGAAACCGAGGACCAGGCGGTCGCCTGCCTGCGGGCCGGTGCCAGCGGGTATCTGATGAAGAAGACCAATCATGAGGAACTGAGGGCGGCGATCCGTGAAGTTGCCCGGGGCCGCACATACATTAGTCGCGGATTGGACGCCGACAGTGTCCGCCGTTCGGTGCGCCACGGGCGCAGTGAAACAGGCCTTGATGTGCTGACACCGCGCGAACGCCAGGTCATGCAGTTGATCGCCGAAGGCAATCGCAACAAAGAGATCGCCGATACCCTGGGCGTTGGCATCAAGACCGTCGAGACCCATCGCACCAACCTGATGCGCAAGCTTGATCTGCACAATGCCGCGGAAATTACCGCCGCCGCGCATCGCCTCCGCATGGTCGGATAAACAGCTAATATTAACGCCTCAGGTGTTCGCCGGATAGGCGGACGCACAAAAACCCAATAAAATTTAGTCGTACCGATGAGACAGGCCGTGAGACTGGCTGTGAGCCGGTTCAATCGATGAACCAAATTCTTTCACCGGTTACGTATTCGAAGGGATCATGTCGGCGGCCTTGTCGGCTTCGTTGGGGAACGAAGAATTGGGAATGCTTATGATGCGCTAAGTGTCATCGGTTTCCCGTCATGAGGCTACGGACAGAGGATCACCGATTATGATGATTTCCAGAATCTTGCGCGGTGTTTCGGTATGCTTGCCGGCGGTTGCGGTCGCGTTGATCGTAACAGCTCCCAGGGCACAGGCCTTGGATGTGAAGGCGGCGCAAAGCGCCCTCTTGAAGACCCCGATGATGAAGGGCTTCAAGTTGCACGAGTTCAAGACGTCAGGAAAGAACTTCACGATCAAGCTGGGCACCAAGAAGGTTCCGGCCATCGTCTTTAACACGGGTACCGAAAAAGCGCCCATCTGGAATGTCGGACTTTATCCCAAATCCCTGAAGTTGGGGCCGGCCTACAAGACCGGCGGTGGGGTCGTTCTCGGCGGTATTACCCTGAGCAATCCGGCGATTGTGCTTGCTGCCAAACAATCGTCGAAGCTCCTGAAGGACTTACCGAAGACCGTGCAAGCCGGCATTAAGAAGGTCTTCGGCTCGAAAATGAAATCGACCGCCAAGATTACCTATCCAGCCGGGGTCAATTTTTCATTCACTTTGGACATTTCCAAAACGCCCGGTCTCAACCTTCTGAAGCCGACCCTTGGCGTCGTCGATACGAAGGTTGCCATGGCCGGCCACATGGGCATGGATTTGATCCGCTACATCCTAAATGGCAAGGCAAACAGCCAACCCAGTGATCTGGCGAAAGTTTCCATGACAGCAGTTCTAAAGGGGATTAAGCCGCCGAAGATCGGCAAATACGTGAACGCCAAGAATATGGTTGCGCGGTTCGTTGCCAACAAAAGTGGCCAGGTCACGTTGTATGGGCAAACCACGCTGAGTGTCCTGATCGGTAAGCAGAAGGTCGACTTTGCCACGGCCATGACATTCGAGCCGAAAGCCAAGGGTCCGGACGCGAACCTAATCACGATCACCGGTACGACGAAGAAGATTCCCAAGACCTTCGGCGGGCAAACGCTGAAAAGTATGAAGCTCACGTCACGGGTGACCGGCGAGAAGAAGTTGATGGTCGGCTTCGCCGGCCAGGTGCTGATCGGCAAAAAGCCGGCGACCTTCGCCGCTGATCTGAGTTTCGCCAAGCTGCCGCCGCAACCGACGCTGTCCGTGACGACCAACCTGAGCGTTGATGATGTCGCCGGCGTCACGATTCCCGGCATTGGCGGGTTGGCCTTTAAGAATGCCCAGTTCTCACCGGATTATGTCTCGGGCACCATCGCCTTCCGGGGTATCGACACAACAGCCAGCGTTTTGCGATCGGGCAATAAGAAACCCGTGTTGGCCTTGCTACATAAGACCTTCGATGTCGGCGCCTATCTTCCGGGCGTCAAAGGATCGCCCTTGGATCAGGCCGCGATGCGCGATGTCGCCATGGTCATCGTGCCGAAGGGCTCGGCCTTGAAGGCCGTCGCCGCCAAGGATTTGCCTGGGCCCACGGGGGAAACCATCACCGCGGCCATCGGGGCGACGGCGAAATTCCAATTGAATGACGGCGTTAACCTGATCGGCGCCATCGACGTGAAGAAATCTGGCATTATCAAAGACTTGCTTGCCAAGGTCGGGATCAGCCGGACGACATTGCCCTTCGCCGGCAAGGTCTCGACGGAGATCCTGCGCAACGCCAAGCTGCCCAGCAAACAAGGCGTCAAGGACAAGGTGAAGGAAATTCTCGCCAGTCTCGATATCGGCGCGGCGATCCCGGTGCCGAAGATCCCCGGTGTTTCGAAAATCATCACCGTTTCCAAACCCAGCTTCCATATCATGGGTGTCGAAGACGAAGACACCCAGGAACTGAAGCTGACGACGGTCATCAAAGGCACCTTCGGGCTCAACCTGCCAGGTAAGAAACTGTCCACGGGCGGCAGCCTGAAATTGATGAAGGGCACCGGCAAGGCCATCGGCATTGGTATCGATAGCACGTCGAAGATCGGCTGGAAGAAGGCCTTTGGTATCCCCTTCCTGACGCTCAACAACATCGGCATGGCGGGAGAGATCGAAGACGACGGCAAGGGCGGACGATCCTTCAAGTTGGCCCTCAAGTCGGATGTCCAATTGGGCGCTCAGAAGCTGACGAGCGAGACCAATCTGGTGATCGAGAACGGTGCGATCGTCGATATCGGCCTGTCGATCCCCGGCACGGTCGAAATGAGCAAGCTGCCGGGGTTGGGCAAAATTCCCGGCATCAAAGAATTCGCCTTCAAGGACATGACCATCGGTCTGGCGGCGATTTCCGGCGCGGTCACCTGGAAGCGCCTCGGCGTCACCACGCAGGCGACGTTGATGCAGGTCAACGGCCAATACGCCGCCTTCTTCCGGGTCAAGGACATGAAGCTCGGCACCCTGGCCAAGGGCGTGCCCGAGCCCTTCGCCTCGATCAAGTTCCCGGCGACTGCGCTGGCTTTCGCCAACCAGGACCTGTCCGATCTGACCCTCGCCGACCTGCCGGCACCGATGAAAAGCATCTTGGAAGGCATCGTCACCAAGCCGACCGGCAAAGTGCCGGTGTTTGACGGCGTGACGCTGATTGGCGCCCTTTCAGACCGTGATTTTCCGGCCCCCCTGCGCAAGATGGTCAAGGAGATCGGCGTCTTCGATTCCCTTGATGGACCATTGATCCTATCCGGCGGCATCAACGGCGTCTTCTCCGGGGTGCCGAAGATCGGCCTCTATGGCAGCCTGCCTGGGCTTAATTTGCCAAAGAACCAGCCTCTGTCGCGGGTTGTTTCCTTCGATAAGGCGAAGGCCGACTTCTTCGTCCGCGCCGACGTGGCGTCGACGGTCTTCCAGTTGGGCGCCGGCGGTGATTTGACGATCCGCGTGCCGCATCTCGTTAACCCGAAAAAAGTCGATAAGCTGACCTTCCGCGGCGAGCTTTATGCCAACGTTGATCTGGTTTCCGTTGCCGGCAGCTTCAAGGTCGGCGGCACCATGCAAGGCAAGTGGCGTAATCCCCTGGGATTTGACAATTTCGCCTTCGAGAACCCGGCCTTTGTCGTCGGCGTCGACACGGAAGGCAGCGTTGAGTTTGGCATCGGCGGGACCGCCGAGTTTGCCGCCCGCAACAATCAAAAACTGCGCTATGCCGCGGATTTTGTCACCAACATCAATTTTTCCTCGACCTTCCCCATCCCGAAGAAATTGGGCGTCCGACTGAAGGCCAAAAAGACCGGATATATGGCCATGGCGGAGATTAGCGATGCCATGATGCGCGGTGTTCTGACCGGTCCCATGGCCAGCGTTGTGACGAAACTACTGCCCGACCCGGCGTCGCGTAAGACGGCACAGTTCCTGCAATCGGAGCTGAAGAAGAAGAGCCTGATCGATATTCTGCAGTTGGATAAGCTGCCCCTGCCGATCCTTCAGGCCAAGGATGTGGATCTCTACTTCGCCACGCCGGGTGCGATTATTCCTGGCCGCGAGGATACCTTGAACGGTATCGGCATGGTGGTCGCCGGTAAGGCCGAACTGTTGCTGATGGGTAAAACCACGCGCCTTGCTGAAATCGATACGCGATTGACGGTCAAGGACGGCTTGAAGATTTATGGCAAGCTGCCGGCCGTTCAATTGGGTCCGCTGAAACTCAGCTCACCGGTCATCGACGTTGCCGCCAACGTCAAGGCACTGCCGCACTTCAAACTGAAAGGCGGCGCCAAGCTGCTTGGCGCTTCAGAAAAGTTGGACATCGAATTGTCAAAGGACAAGATTGCCTTCTTCTACGACAAGAACCTGGGTCCCGTGGTGAAACTCCGTGTCGATGCGCGGACTGTCGGCAAAGACTTGTTCCGGGCCAAGGATTTCGTCGTCAAGGCCAGTGCCAAGACCTCCATCGATGAGGTCATTACCAAGGAAGTGTTGCCGCGCTTCGGCATTCCTAAAGCCGTCGGTGAATTGATCGCCGGCATGAATCCGCTGTTCATCGATGGCGGCAGCTTCGAGGGCAGCTTGACCAATTTCGTCAAGGGCAATCCGGTTCTGTTGACGTTGGAGCATAAGATTTTTGGTAAGCGGGTGGCACCCGCGGTGATCGAATTGCGTCCCGTCTGGAAGGATCCTTTATCGGCGTTTCCGGCCATTCCCATCGCACGGGAATTGAACAAAAGCTTCCTGATTTATTTGGCCACCAATCCCATCGACATGAAGCCGGTCAATCTGGGCCTGATCAAAATCGAGAAGGCCAAGATGACGGCCTTGATTACCAATATTAATGATCCGAAGTTCGTGATCAGCGGCAAAACCAGTTTCCTCGGCGCCTCGCGGGCCGTGGACGTGGCTCTGTCGGACAAGGGTTATGCCTTCCGGGTCAAGGATAAGATCGCCGGAGGGCTCTGGGATTCAGATTTCCGCGCCTGGACCGTCGGCGGTACCGCGTTGGCGCCAAATGACATCAAGTACTGGGGCCGTGTCGACAGCGATTTCGAAAAATGGCTGCGCCAACAGGTCGGCAAGAACATGAACAAGGGCTTTGACGGCATTAACCGCGGTTACCAAGCGGGCATTCAGGGGTTGAAGGACGCCGAAGCCAAGGTCCGGGGGCTAGACCGGATTATCGGCATTAAGCGCAACGAGGCACGGCGTGACCTGAACAATCTGCGCAGTCTGATTAGTCACGCAAAACGCTATATGGACCACACCCGGTGGCTCATGGACCGGGCCTACGGTTCGCACCGTTATTACGTACGCCGCCACGCCGAGGAACGGCGCGGCGCCTTCTGGCCGCATGAATGGATCAGGGTGGGTGTGCTTTGGGGCCTTCGTGAAGGGTCGTGGGTATCGTGGCGGGCCTCGCAAGGCATTTATCATGCAGCGCAGGCGAGTTTCCGAGCCATTGATGCCGGTCTCGCCGCCGTGCCGATCGATCTGCACCCCAAGGTGGCGCCGTTGATCGTTGCGCGAACGCTGGCCATCGGCGCGTTGCAAACGGCCCGCCTGGTGCTCAACGGTGCTCAGCATCTGAATGCGACCTTTAAGAAAGTCACCAATGATTTGGTCAATGCAGTCGCCGGGGCACGTGTCTTGGTGGTCAAGAAGGCGACCTTCCAGGGCAGCGTGCGCGAGACCAGTTCGCGGTTCTTCATTCTGGGCGATGTCATGGGTCAGCAGAACGTTACCTTGAAGATGAACATCAATCTGCTGCAACCCTGGAAAACCGACTTACGCGCCTTGACCGCTGTCGTGACGTCGATGGTCAAGGGCGAACGCGTCAATCTGCAGCGCGAGGCCATTCCGGCGCCGCCGGAACTGCCCATTGCCATCGTTTCGAAGAAAGACATCGCTAACGCCGTGGTCGCCGCGATCCGAGCAAAGGCAAGTCTGGCCGCGGCCGCCAAGGCCAAGCAGGAACAGGCCAAACAAGCCGCACTATTGGCGTCGCTGCCGTCGTCGGCACCGACCGGTCTGAATTGGAAGAAATATCCGTCCAATCCGCTGAAAGATGTGGCGGTCGGCGCCAATGGCGCTGTTTGGGCCATTGAGCAAGGCGGCGGCAACAAGATCGTCCGCCTTGAGCCCGCCAGCCCGACCGGGTGGTGGGATTCCGGCGGACGCGATGGTTCTAAGATCACCGTTGATGGCCGTGGCAATCCGTGGATCGTTACGGAAAACAATCAGATTTGGCATCACGATGGCCGGGTCTGGAAGAATATTCCCGGCGCCGGGCGCGATATCGCGGCTGCGGGTGATGGCTCCATATGGGTGATCGGTAACGAAAAGATCGGCAATGATTGGGGGATTTGGCGCTCCGACAATGGCCGGAATTTTAAGCAGATGTCCGGCAACTCGACCCGCTTGGCCGGTGGTCCCGGGGCCCGCGTCATCGCCGGCGACAAGTCGGGCAACGTTCATTTCTGGACGGGCAGCGGTTGGGGGCACGCCAATTGCTGCGCCGCCGACGTTGCCATGGCCGGCAACGGTGCCATGTGGATTCTCGGCACCGATAAGAACGTCTGGGCCTGGGAAGGAGGCACTTGGCGGAAGAAGTCAGGCGCCGGCCTGGCAATTTCGGCTGACCGCTCAGGACGTCCGATGGTCGTCGGCACGGACCGCGGTTTCTGGTACAGCGATCCGAAGATCCTTGCCAATGCTGCCGTCGCTGTCGCGAAAGCCCGGCCCGGCCGTGCTGACCCAACGTTCCGAAACATGTATGTATCGGCCAATAACAATGCGGTTTGCCTGGATACCTGGCCGCGCGGTGGCGCCTTGGGGGCAATACCCTGTCAGGCACATCCCAATTTGCGATTTACTTTTTGGAGTGATGGAACCGTTCGCCATGATCCCGAGGACCGTTGCCTGAATGTTCAACGTAGCGGGGCCCATGGCGCGCCCGTGGTCGTCACCGGCTGCGGCACGCATTCGGATCAGCAGTGGCAAATCAAATGGTCCGGCGGGCGCGGGCCCACCGGCGTCGATCCGACCTGGCGATTCCGTATCGTCCACACGGCGAGTGGACGCTGTCTGGAAGCTGCCGGCGGCAGGGCTAGAACTGTAAATTGCGGCGGATCGGATAACGCCAATTCCTGGCCGACGTCGCAAACCTGGCGGGCCGGCAAAACGCCGCCCGGCCCGGCTGTCAGCGGGACCAATCTTTCGCAGGGCAAGCCATCACGTCAATCGTCAGTCTATTCGGCGCTAACGCCGTCTGGTCGGGCCGTTGATGGCAGTACGGCGGGCGACGGCGAAGCCGTCAACGCGATCACCCAGCTCCAGCAGAATGCATGGTGGCAAGTCGATCTGGGCAATCATTACAAGATCAACGACATTGTTATCTACAACCGCGGTGACGGTGTCGGGAATCGCCTCAATGGCGCCCATGTTATCGTTTCCGACCGAATTCTTGACGGCAATGCCATACCGTCTGGAAGCGGTATCGCCCGCCAGTCCCTGGGCACTGCGCAAGCCCGAAATCAATTGAAGTTCGGTGGTAAATCCGGGCGATTCATACGGGTTCAATTGCCGGGTAGGAACTATTTGCAATTGGCGGAGGTTCAAGTTTACGGCAACCCGACGCCGGTTCGCGCGCCATCCTATGAAGCCAGCACATTCGTCAACGCGCAGCTTGTCAATGCGGCCAGCGGTCAATGCGCCGATGAAAACAGCGGCAAATTGACGGCCGGCGGTCCGGTGATCATGTGGGGATGTAACGGATCGGGGACGGCGCGGGATCGTCAATTGTGGTCGCATGCCGGAAACGGCCAGATCAAGACGACCAACGGCCTGTGTCTGGATGTGCAGAGCCCGAATGTACGGCGCGGCATTCCGATCATCATATGGGGATGTAACGGCGGCGGTGCGCCCATGCAGCGCCAGCGCTGGCGGACACTCGCCGATGGCCGTATTCAGCACATCCAAAGCGGCATGTGCCTGGATTCCACCAACAACGCCAACCAGCGTGGCCGCCTGGTGCTCTCAACCTGCTCAACCACGGCGACCCAGAAATGGCGGCCGCGCGGGGTCAGTAGTTAGAAACGCGCTTCGGCATTTCATAACACTCATGTGTATACGTCCAAACACGACTCGCGATCTTTATGAAGGAGACCAATATGTACAAAGTTTTCGCACTGACGCTAGCCATCGGTTTTATCGGCGCCGTTGCCACCAATCCCGTTTCCGCCCAAAACGCCTCGCCCGAAGAGGTCAAGATTTGCCAGGAAACCATTAAGGAAATGACCGGCGGCAAGCCGCCTACCGCAGCCGTGAAGCTGTGTGATCAGGGCAAATTGAACGAGGCCATCGAAAAAGCCATGGCCGGCTGAGCGTTCCGCCGAACGCTTTCAGGCGTCGGCGGCGTTTGAGACCGGGGCAGCGGGGGCGGCGGTGTTGCGATGCGCACCGACCGTTTTCCGCCACCGGTGCGCCACAAGCCAGCCGGCGCCGGCGGTCTCAAGGGCCGGCGCGGCAATCGTCCACCACGTCGGGTTTTCGCCGAATGGTGAGAATACCGGGATCAGCAGATCCAGCATCTCAATACCGACGGTTTCCGGCACCAGGATATAAACCACGATCAGCACCATCAAGGTCAGGCCTTCGCCGCGACCATCGCGTCGGCCCAGGCAGACGAAATACATGATCAGCATGTCGCGGCAGGCGAAAATCAGCAGCGCAGCATACATGAGATGCAGATCGCGGCCGCGGACTTCCGTGTAATCGCTGAAGTTAGCGGCGGCGATCCAGACACCCAGCCCGACGATCACGATCGTCACCGCAGCGCGCGGAACCCGTAACAGGGCCGCCGGCCATTGGCGCGCCTGCACCGCGCCATGAAGACGGCGTAGCCGGATGCGGTTTTTGCTTTCCGTCAGCCCGGCCACGTAAATCAACAAAACGCCGATCATCGCCACCACAGTGGGGATCGACGGAAAGTCGTAAAAGGCGATCGGCGTATTCGGCCCGACCGGCAAACTTCTGAGGCCGCCGAAGAACGCCATCGTGAAGGCCGTGAACGCGATCCACAGCCACGGGCCCAAGGGCTCTTGCAATTCGGCCCGCATCAAGGCCCATACGCCGATCAAACCCCACAGCGTAAACGCGCCGGTAAAAATCGCCATGAATTGCGGCAGGCCCAGGTATTGCCCGTGCCAATTGATGACGTCCAGGATGCCCTCGCCGCCGGTTGCCGACAGACCGATATAAAGCGGCGGCAGGGCACACAGCATGCCCAGGAACTGATAGGACACGACGTGCACGCGGCCGAATTCGCGGCGTCGCTGGATCGCCGATAAACTGATCAGGAAGCACACAGTTTGTGCCAGAATGCCGGTCGCGGCATATAGCGCAACGGACGTCACAATGCGCCGGGTGTCCCACCATTCGGCGTTTGATGCCGCATAAACACCAAGACAGACCGCACCGCCCAGCCATGTGAAGGCCGTCGATCCAGCCAGCTTCGCCCAGGTCATGCTCCAGGCGGACAGCGATGACATGCGCTGCGGCACCCAGGTCTTGTTGTTGATCTCCTGCAGGACGCATTCGGCGGCTTGGCGGGTGCCCCAGATAAAGACCAGGGCAAAAAACCCGGCGGTCGCCAGGAAACTGGTGCCGGCGTCAAACCGGTAGTCGTTGAGGAAATATGCCAGTCCGAAAACCCCGGCCAGCACCGTCGGCAGAATGACCAACCGATAGCCCTGAAACTCAATCAACAGAAGACGGCGGAGCTCCGGGTTCATGATGTGTCACCGTCACTGCCGCCATCACTGGCGCCGCCCGTCTCATTATGGACGGCGCGCTGATAGGCGTCTTGCAGGCGTTCCTTGATATCGCCAAAACTGGCGACCGGCATGCCGGCATCGATCATGTGTTTCAAAAGCGCGACCTGGGCAATCCGGCCACCGCTCATATAAATCGTCGCCGTCAGGCCGTCCAATTCAACCAGTCGGGTATTTGCCGCCGCCTTGATCAAGGCTTCGAAACGGGCGTTCGGTTCGGCCAGTTCGATGACGATGCGCCTGGGCGGTGCCGCGTCCGTGGCGGCTTCGCCATGATCCAGGATGCGGCCGTCCCGGATGATGATCATATCCGTGCAGTAGTCCTCCAATTCGGCCAGAATGTGCGACGATATCAGCAACGTCATGCCGTCATCGCGCAGCCGCCGGAACAGCGCCGACAGTTGCTGGCGGGCGTCCGGGTCGAGGCCCGCCGCCGGTTCGTCGAGGATCAGAAACTCCGGCTCATGAATGATCGTCCGGGCGATGGCGGCACGTTGCGTCAGGCCGCGTGACAAGGCGCCGACCTTTTCGTCGAGCCGGTCGGCGACATTCAACTTGGCCGCCGCGGTTTCCGCCCGCGTCGCCGCCTCGCGGCGGTTGATGCCGCGCATCTCGGCGCCGTGCTCCAGGCATTGGCGAACCGTCAGTTCATCATACAGACCATAAAAGTCCGGCAAATAGCCCATGCGCCGGTGCGCTTGCCGCGGTGATGTCGCAACCTCAATCCCGTCGAACATCACGGCGCCCTCGATGGGCTCGTGCAATCCGGCCAGGCAATTAATCAGGGTCGTCTTACCGGCGCCGTTGGGGCCGACCAAGGCAGTGATTCCGCCGCGGGAAATGGTCACGTTGATATCGAAAAGCGCACGCTTCGTCGGATAATCGAAGGCCAAGTCTTCTACGGATACGAGAGGCGGCGTCATGGACTTACTGTAACACGTGATCGCAGGTTAAAAATTCAATTTGAAGGGTCGCCGGCGATTAAAACGTAAAAATTCCGCCAGCCCGCCGGTCAGCAAGATGCCCGTCCTCGATCATTTGGGGGCTGGCAACTGATTGTCCTGTTGGCCGAGATTTGTATACGTAATGGGTGTTTACGACAGTTTCATCGGGGAAAACCGCTGATCCCCACCGCCGGCCTTCAGGATGGCGCCAAATCGCCGTGCCAGGCCCGTTATACTGTTGAACAGGCGCACCACGGATCTCCCCATCGCCATGTTGCGTTCGACAATGATTGTCCGCATGTGGGTATCCGACATGTCGATGTGGGACTTATAGCCGTGCATCCGGTGGTCCAAGTCTGAGGGGTTAAACATGTCCGTCTCCATTTGCCGTGTTCGGTGGTTGCCTGATAATCACAACATAGGCAAACTGGCCGGACTGCGCTTAGAGGACTTATCGGGAAGTCTTGATAAAACCTCTTTTTTTTCTCGTGGCGAGAAAGAAAGACGTTGGTGATGCGGTTCGGCGACTTTTATCTGGATCCGGCGAATTATGTTCTCAATAAGGGCGATGCAACCGTCTCCCTTGAGCCGCAGGTCTTTAACTTGCTCTTGTATCTTGCCGAAAACAGGGACCGCGTTCTTAGCAAGGACGATTTGATCGAACACGTATGGGAAGGTCGCATTGTTTCCGATGCGGCCATTACATCGGCCATCAATCTGGCCAGGCGGGCCGTCGGCGACAACGGCAAAACTCAAGCCGTCATCAAGACGTTCCCAAAACGGGGGTTTCGGTTTGTCGCCGAGGTCACGGCACAGCCTGACGGCAAACCCGCAACTTCGGCTTCCGGCAAGTCGTCGCAAACCGGCACGGAAAATTTGTCCATCGCGGTCCTGCCCTTCGACAATCTATCGAATGATCCGGAGCAGGAATTTTTTGGTGACGGCGTTGTCGAGGCGATAATCACGGATCTGTCGAAGCTGACCGGCATCGCGGTGATCGCCCGAAATTCCAGTTTCACCTACAAGGGAAAAACCATCGACATTCGAGATGTCGCCAGGGACCTGAATGTTTCTCACGTATTGGAAGGCAGTGTTCAAAAATCCGCGAACCGGGTTCGCATATCCGCCCAATTGATTGAAGCGACTTCCAACACCCAGCTCTGGGCCGAACGTTACGATGGCAGTTTGGACGACGTTTTCGCCCTCCAGGATGAGATTTCACAAAAGATCATCAGCAGCCTGCAAGTTAGCCTGAATGTCGTCGAGGCTGAGCGGCTATCTTCCTCCTATGCGCCGGTTAAAGAGGCCTACGACTATTATGTCCGGGGCAAATACGCCATTCATCCGCCGACGGCCGAACACCTGCGGGAGGCTAAAATATATTTCGAAAAGGCCGTCGATATAGACCCGGAATTCGCTGGCGGCTATGCGGGGCTGGGACTTGTGGCTGCATTTGACGGTTGGTTCGGCAAGAGTTTGAGCATGGACACGGGCCACTCAGAAAAAGAGGGCTCAAATTTCGCGATGCGCGCTGTTTCCATGGCTCCGGATTTTGGCTGGGCCTATGTGCCGCTGAGCATGAAACATTTATTCGAAGGCGAGCTTGATCTCGCGGTGCAGGCCTTATCCAACGGCCTGGCGGTCAGTCCGGGCGATGCGGATATCAATGCCTACATGGGATATATGTACGTTTGGCAAGGTCGAGGGACGGAAGCCTGCACGTTTATCGAAAACGCGAGAAAACTCGATCCGCATCACGCGACGTATAGGATTTATCACGCCTACGCCCAATTTGAGCGCGGTGCGTATGCCGAAGTCGTTGACCTCATCGACAATCAGGTGCCGGTCAACCGCTATTCGCCCATGTCGTTCATGTTTCTGATCGTCGCCCACATCCGGCTGGGTAACCACGAGGCCGCCAAGACAGCCGCCGACCTGGCCCTGGCAAGATATCAATTGGTGGGAATGCGCGGCGCGCAAGGCTTTTTGCCCTTTGCGGACGACACGGTCAGGCGCCATATGCTGGACGATCTGGCGACGGTTATATGAGCCGGCCACCCGGGCCGTGGGAAATGTGATCGTTGCCGACTGCCGACTGACAGCATCGTTATCACGCGCCGTCACCGGTTTGTGCTACGCTGCCGGCCGTGTTTGACGTTTTGAAAGGCCTGCCATGCGACGCCGAGAGATCATTTCCTGGACCTTGAAATCCGCCGGACTTATCGGCATTACCGCCGGATTGCCGTGGGCGGTGCGGGCCGCGGCACCGCTGGCCCGCACACCTTCGCAGTCGGAAGGGCCGTTCTATCCGCTGGAAAAACCAAAGGACGCAGGCTGGAACCTGCTCGGCGGTCCGCCGGGCGGCGCGGCCCTGCATCTGACCGGCCGGGTCCTCGGCGCCGACGGTAAGCCCATGGCCGGCGCACGGGTCGAGATTTGGCAATCCGATCAACAAGGGGTTTATGACCATCCCCATGCGGCGGGTCGGGAGAAATTCGATAAATCCTTCCGTGGCTTTGGTGAAATTGCAACCGACGCCGATGGACGCTATCAGTTCCTGACCCAGGTGCCGGTGCGCTATTCGGGCCGGCCGCCACATATCCACGCCAAGGTGTTCGCCGGCGGCGATGAAAAGCTGACCACCCAGCTCTATATCAAAGACCACCCCGGCAACGACCGGGATGGCATTGTGTCGAGCTTGTTTGGTGGTGACCGCTCACGCTTGATGATGGAAATCCGCCCGGTCGCCAAAAATCCTCTTGGCGCGATGAAATCCACGACCTTTGATTTCATCGTCTGAGTTCCCGTAAACTCCGCGCAACTTTTATTCCAGCGGAAGGGACATCATGACCACGTCATCCAAGAACACCGTGCGTCCGGCAAAGATCGGCGTCATCGGTCTCGGCAACATGGGCCGGGGCATCGCTAAGAACCTGATTAAGGCCGGCCATAAGGTCCACGTCTGGGATATCGATGCGGCGGTGCGGGACCGCTACGTGAAAACGGCGACCATCGCCGAGCCGCAAGCCATGGCGTCAGCATGCTCGATGATTATCTTCGTGGTTCCCGGCTCGCCGGAAATCGACGCCATGTTGAAGGGCCGCGCCAGTATGCTGAAAGCGCCGAAGAAGGGCCTGGTGCTGTATGACTTCACTACTTCGGATCCCATCTATACCCAGAAGCTGGCCCGCCGCGCGGCGAAGAAAGAGGTGATCTACATGGACGCCGGGATGACCGGCGGCGGTGCCCAAGGCGCCGACAAGGGCACCATGACACTGATGATCGGCGGCGATGCGAAGGTCTACAAGCGCACCGCCAAGTGGCTCAACCCTGTCGCCAAGAAACTCATCTATCTAGGTGAAAGCGGCGCCGGACACACCATGAAGGTGGTCCACAACATGATCACCCACACCAATTTTTTCGCACTCTGCGAGGCCGCGCATTTAGCCCGCCGGGCCGGCATCGGGCTGGCCGACCTGATCGAGGTCTTCAACGCCGGCAATGCCCGCAGTTTCATTTCCGAACGCCGGTTCCCGGACCATATCCTGTCCGAAACCTGGGACGGCCGGTCGCGGGTTTACAATTTAAACAAGGACGTCGGCATGGCCATCGCCCTGGCCGACAAGGTCGGTGCCCAGGTGAATATCGGGCGCAACACGCTGAAGTATCTGGAGAAGGCTGTGAAGCAGGGCCGCTCGGATGACGATTTCACCCGTCTCTACGCGGCCTTTGAGGAGCTTGGCTGAGCCGTCGGTTCAGTGCCGCGGCGCAGGAACAGCAGCCCGACCAAGAAGGCCGGCGGCCCGGCCAGGATGAAGCCGAGGCCGAAGCTGCCGCCAAGGCCCAACAGCAATCCGAACAAGGCCGGATACGTCATTTGCCCGGCTGTCGCGAAGGCCAGCACGCCGCCCGTGTTGGTCGCCGTCTCGCCGGGCTTCGACAGCTGCGCGACCTCGGCCAGGATGACCCCGTGCCAACTGATCGCCGTGGCGCTGTAGGCGGCGGCGGCGGCGGTAATCATCACGACGGGCCAGTCCGAATTGATGAACCCACAGACGATCGACACGATTCCCATGGACAGGCCGAGCATGGCGAGAACCGGCCGAGTGCCCCAAATGCCGGCCAACCAGCCGAGCCCGATACGGAATACGATGGAGGTCCCCTGGGCGAAGGCGAAGACGGCGCCGGCCTCGGCCAGGGTCATGCCGACGGCCTGCACCAGATAGGTAACGAAAAAAGCCCCGAAGGCCCCTTGCAGGCCGCAAAAGGTAAAGGTGGCATAGATCATTTCCCGGAACCGTTGCGGCAACAGCACACCGCGGAGCGTCTGATAGCCTTGCTGGAAGCTGATCACGTGAAGCGGGTTGCGGTTGGCGTCGAAGGTTCGCCGCACGGCCTCGAACAAAACGGCCATGACCACACTGGACGCGCCGAGAACCAAGAACATCACTTGCCAGTCCCAGCCAAGGATCAGGAAGGGCACCATGATGCCGCCCAGCATGCCGCCCACGGGGACCGCCGTCTGCTTGATGGAAAAGATCAACGGTGCGTGCTTCGGCGGCGCATAGCGGGCCAGGATGTCCGATGAGGCCGGCGTCGAAAACGCGCTGCCGGTGCCGATCATGACCGCGCCCAACGCCAAGGCCCACACTTCACCTACAGCGCCGAGCATCAACCCGACGCCGGTTGCTGCCAGGGCGTATTGGGACATGCGCGCCGCGCCGAATTTGCGGATAAAACCGCCGGCGAACAGCATTATCGTACTGGAAACCCCGTAGACGATGGCCAGGTGAACCCCGGCCAGGGCCACGGGCAGGCCAAAAATCCGCGCCAGTTCGGGTGCCGCGATGGGCACGACCAGGTGGCTCATGTAGGTGAGCGTCTGCTGGAGAAACGTTGCGGAGACGGCGATAAAAAGGGGCATGGATATCCGTTGAGCGGGTTCGAGCCTTCGGCGTCCGGCCCTCCGCGTTGAACCTAACCCATTCGCCCGTCGATAAGAGGGCTGAGTATTTCAAAAGATGGCATTATGCCTGCCAAACTCCGCGCCCAGCGATGTACAGGCCCAACAGGATCAGCGCCGTGAAGAAGACTTTCCGGAATAACGCTTCCGACAATTTTTGGCGCAGGCGCCGGCCCAGTTCCATGCCGATGATGGCGGGCACCACGGCGCCGGCGGAAACGATGATCAGATCAACCGGCATCGCACCGCGGCCGCCCAACGACGCGCCGAGCGCAAAAGATCCCAGGCAAAACCAGATACCCATGGCTTGGATCAGCGCATCTCGGTTCATGCCCATAGCCTGCATGTAGGGCACCGCCGGCACCGCCATGGACCCGGTGAGACCGCCGATAACGCCAGTGATGGCGCCGGCCAGCGGCGAGAGCACAATCTCCCAACGTCCCGGCGGACGGATCTGTGGTGTTGCCAGGCCGTAAGCTGCGTAGCCCGTCAGTACGATGCCCAGTCCCATGGCCAGATAGGCCGGATTGGCGCTGACCATGATCCCGACGGCGAACCAGATGGCGATGACGCCGGTTAAGAACAGCGGCCAAAGCCGGACCAGGGCCTCGCGCATATGGCCGCCCATGAGGCCCTGCCAGACATTGGTGACGAACAGGGGCACCACCAAGATGACCATGGCGTCCGGCAGTTGCACGGCAAGCAGCAGGATGCCCAGCGACATGGCCGGCAGCCCCAGGCCTGTCAATCCCTTGACCAGCCCGGCGATCAAAAAGGCGATGACCACGAAGAACAGGATGTCCGCCGGCATGGCGGCAAGGGGCGTTTCGGCAAGCGACATGGCGGCAGCCTACAGGAGCGCCATGGAACGGTCAGCCACAATCGCAGACGGCTGACTCGGCCGCTCATATGATGCTAAAAGATCAGCCATGAAGTCGTGCGACAAATGCCCCGGCGGGGAAAAGTGTGCCGCCGAGATGCTGCATCCGGTGCTGGCGGAGGTGCGGGCACTGTACGTGCAAGGTGTGACCGACAAGATGCAGATTCTGCTGGCCTTGGACGAGGACAGTGAAGCCTTGCTGGCTAAGCAGATCAGACGGGTCGAACGCGCCTGCTGGTCAAAAGGCGCGTTGCTGGCGATGGCTGAGAGCCTGGCGGCAGGTATCGACGACGGTGATTGGCCGGCGGCCGTGGAAGCGGAAGTCGGCATGGTTATCAAGGCTTTCGAAAATTTCCCCTGGCATGTTGATGATCTGGTCGACCAAGCCTCCGATCTGTATGCCGCCATTAATGAGCGCAACCCTGAGAGCGGCCTTGCCGACGCTCTTTCGAAACGCCAGTTTGCGAAAATCTGCAAAACCGTCGCCTATCGATAATCCCAAAATTGCCCGGATGCCGAGCGTATTCCGCCTTCCTGTCAGGGTCCGGTCAAAGTACAGGCGTAACCACTCTATCCAACAATCATAACAATTCTGGCAGCCAAGAAATGGCGGCGGGACATCGGAATTGCTCTTGTAGGGGAATTAGGCCCGATGCCCGACGTAGACGTTGGCGACAATCTTATTCAGAACGGTAGCTTCGAGGACGTGGAATATAACGGTCACGGCCGCCACCGGCACCATCGGCAGAGCGCGGAGTTGGTGGGCTGGCAGGTTGCCGCCGGTCCCGGCCCCGATATCAAGGGCGACTTCTGGCGTCCGGCATCGGATGGTCAACGCTACATAGAATTGGACGGCCACGGCCGTGGCGACACCAACAGCGCCATCTATCAAGACATTCCCACGGACAGCGCCGCCACCTTCGCCTTGACCTTCGACTATTCACCGGCGCCCTACAGCCGCGGCGAATCGAACGGCATTGAGGTGATCTGGGACGGGCAGGTCATCGACACCATCACCGTCGACGGCGGCAGGGGCGTCGATTGGCAGACTTTCACTTATGAACTGGACGGCGCAGGCGATTTGACGCGCCTGGAGTTCCGCGCCATCGGCCGTGACGACGGTCGTGGCGGGTACTTGGACAATCTCAGTCTGGTCGCCCAGGACCCGCCACCCTTGTTCACCAATGTGGACGATGCGGTTGTCCTGGCCGAGGATGATTCGGAATACGGCTCAGGCGAAGCCTATGACGCGCTCGACGGCGATGATGTCGTTATCGGCGGCGACTTGGACGATTCCATCTTTGGCAACACGGGCGACGACACGCTTTCGGGCGGTGCCGGCAACGACACCCTCATCGGCGGCGCCGAGGATCAGCAGTTGGTCGCGCGCGAATTGATCATCGAACACGATCTCGGTGGGCTCACGGAAATACCGGTGCCGGGTGTCGATCCGGCGCACATGCAGTTGACCGACGATCATGCCGTCAGTCTCAGTTTTGCCGGCGAAGAGGCCAAGTACCGCAATTCCGTCGGCGTCTACAAGATCGGCCCAAATGGCGAGATTATGGACGTGCAGATCGTCTTCAAGGATGCCTCGGAAAGTCGGTGGGGCGGCACGGACGTGGGATCGTCCGTCGATCTGGATTTGAGCGTTAGCGATAATTTCGGTGTCTTTTTTATCGCTGACGGGGCGCGAAAAAACGCCTTCCGTCGTTTTGACGATGGCCATTTTGAATTCCGCGACAAGGACGGCAGCCCGGCGACCCTCGACAGCGACGCCCCCGAGCTTGTGTTCGTCGACGATCGCGGCCGGGCCAAGGACTTGAAGGGTGAGATTTACCATTCGGCTGCCGAGGGCGACTATTTGGCGCTCAATAAGGACGACGAGATTCACGTCACATCGTCATTAAACGAAGACGGCGGCCTTCGCCTGAGTTTTGAAGACCAGAAAATCGGCGGCCGCCACGGTGGTGAAGGCGGCGAAGGTGGTGAACGTGGCCGTCACGGCGGTGAAGGTGGCGAGGGCGGACATGGCGAACCTGATTTCGATGACGTGACCATTGATCTGACCTTCGCGCCGGTGATCGAGACTTATCTGGAGCCGGCTTCCGACAATGATGTGCTTTCCGGCGGCGATGGCCACGACGCGCTGATCGGTGGGTTCGGCGACGATACGCTAAACGGTGATGCCGTTAGGGATACGCTCGACGGCGGTGCCGGCGACGACGTGCTTTCTGGCGGCGGCGGCAAGGACACCTTGGACGGTGGTATCGGCAAGGATGATTTGAGCGGCAACGGCGGTGATGATCTGATCTTTGGCCGAGGCGGCAAGGATATCATCACCGGCGGTGCCGGCGATGACGATTTGCGCGGTGGTGGCAGCGCCGACCTCATCAAGGCGGTAAAGGAAACGATACGCTGAAGGGCGGCAGCGGCGACGACGACCTGCGCGGCGGCGACGGCGACGACTTGCTCATCGGCGGCACCGGTACCGACGCCATTCGCGGCGACGGCGGTGATGACGTGGTGAAGCTGAGTGTCGGCGCGGCCGGTGACGCGGCGAATATGGAATCCGCCGACGGCGGCCTCGGCACGGATACGCTGGAAATTACGGTGATGACGGATGATCTGGCCGATCCGGCGGTCGTCGATGCGTTAGTCGATCTTTCCAGCTTCATTCTCGCCAATGCGGATGCGGCAAGTGATGTGGGGCCCTTAGCGGCCTTCGATGTACTGGGTCTGGAGGTCCGCGATTTCGAAGATATCGATATTACAGTCATCGATTCGGAAACCGGTGAGGAAGTGCCTGGCTTTATCACACCGGAGATCGTCCTCGACACAGCCCCCGCTAACGGCGATGAAGACACGGCCATTGGCCTGGCCATAACGGCATTCGTCACCAATGCCCCACCCTGTTTGATGTGAGCGTGACCATTGCCGGATTGCCTGCAGGCGCCACGCTTTCCGCCGCCACGGACAACGGCGATGGAACGTTTACCCTGGATGCCGCCGCCCTGTCCGGTCTGACGGTCACGCCACCTGTCGACAGTAGCGACGATTTCAATTTGACTGTCACCGCGTTTGCCGCCAGCCGCATCACCGGACTGGTCACGGACGGCGTTCCGATGACCGCCGGCGTTAGCGTGCATGCCGTTGCCGATATGCCCAACGTCAGCGCCGATGACATCACCTTGATTGATCTGGGTGCCGGCGACGATGTGCTTTTTGGCGGTGACGACAACGACACCCTGCGGGGTGAACTGGACAACGACCAGATTTTCGGCGAGGCCGGCAATGACATCCTCATCGGCGCCGAAGGCAAGGATACGCTTTGGGGCGGCACCGGCAACGATCTGATCATCGGCGAAGAGGGTGCCGATCTGCTGTACGGCGGTGACGGCGACGACAATATACTGGGCGGCAGCGGCGGTGACTTGCTCGATGGTGGCGCCGGCAATGACCTGTTGCGCAGCGAAGGCGGCGGCGATCAGTTGATCGGTGGTGCCGGTGTCGATGTCATGATCGGCAAGGGCGGATCGGACCGTTTTATCTTTGATTTGGCTGCGGTTCAGGCGGAGTCCGGTATCGGTGCCGGCAACCGCGACATCATTCAGGACTTCGAAGACGGCGAAGACACTATCGAACTCACAGGCGCGGTCAGCTTCAATTTTGTCGGTGACGAAACCCAGGCGTTTCTCGGCGGTGGGGCGTCCGGGCGCTTCAACAACCAGACGAAAGTCCTTGAGATCGACGCGGATGGTGATCAAGTCTCTGACATGGAGATCGAACTCCAGAGCGTCGATGGCGCCAACCTGGACGATACGGATTTCACCGTCACTTAAGCCCCTCCTGGCATTCTCCTCATCCCGTCCTTCTCCCCATTGCCAACCATTTGGCAGGGTCAAACATGAGAAGGCGCGCCGAATATCCACCTCTCTCTTGGGGACGGTGTGGAGACTATTCGATGTGCCGCGCCACCCGGTGCCGTATCAACCGATGAAATGACAGCCCGCCACCGGTTTCCCCGGCCTGCCCCTTCGGCTACAACACTTCCTCGCATGAGGAGGAGGCCGTCATGGAAATGCGCCATCAGGAAATCCGCGACGCGGTCAGCCAGTTGTGCCAGGTGTTCCCCGGCGAATACTGGCGGGAAAAGGACCGCGCGCGCGCCTACCCGACGGAGTTTGTCCAGGAGCTGACGAAATCCGGATTCCTGGCCTGCCTGATCCCCGAGGAATTCGGCGGCTCGGGCCTGGGCATTTCCGAAGGCGCGGCGATTTTGGAAGAGATCCAGGCCGCCGGCTGCAACGGCGGTGCCTGTCATGCCCAGATGTACACCATGGGCACGGTGCTGCGGCACGGCAACGAAGAGCAGAAGCGCATGTTGTTGCCGGGCATTGCGTCGGGTGAGCTGCGCCTGCAGGCCTTTGGTGTTACCGAACCCACATCCGGGACCGACACCAGCCGCATCCGCACCGCCGCCGTCCGTGACGGCGACAGCTATGTGGTTAACGGCCAGAAGGTCTGGACCTCGCGGATCGAGCATTCCGACTTCATGCTGCTGTTGGCCCGCACGGCGTCGCGCGATGCGGGCAAGAAGCCGCACGATGGAATTTCTGTATTCCTGGTCGATATCCGCGAATTAAAAGGCAACGGTTTGGAAATCAAGCCGATCCGCGCCATGGTCAATCACGCGACCACGGAAGTATTTTTCGACGACATGCGTATCCCGGCGTCGTCTTTGGTTGGTGAGGAAGGCAGGGGCTTTCGCTATATCCTGGACGGCATGAACGCCGAGCGCATTTTGATTGGCGGCGAGACCATTGGTGACGCGCGCTGGTTCATCGACAAGGCCAGCGCCTATGCCTGCGAACGTGAGGTCTTCGGCCGACCCATCGGCCAGAACCAGGGCATTCAGTTTCCCATTGCGCGGTCCTATGCACAGATGCGGGCCGCCGCCTTGATGGTGGAGCGCGCCGCCGATCTGTTTGACGCCGGCGAGGCCTGCGGCGCCGAGGCCAACATGTGCAAGATGCTGGGTTCGGAAGCCGCCTGGGCGGCGGCGGAGGCGTGTATGCAGACGCACGGCGGCTTCAGCTTTGCCGAGGAATACGACATCGAACGCAAGTTCCGTGAAACCCGGCTCTATCAAATCGCCCCGATATCCACAAACTTGATCCTCAGCTACATCGCCGAACATGTGCTGGGCATGCCACGGTCGTTTTAGTGGTTTACTGTTACACCGAGGTTTCTACCGTCATTCCAGTGAACGCGGGAATCCAGGACGGCGGCTCCACTGGACTCCCGCTTTCGCGGGAGTGACGTAAAATGGAAAATTGCCGAATTACGAAACCGGGTCGCGGGACATTTTGAGGTTGAAATCGGATGACCATAAACATTGACCGTTTGCGTAACTGGATTGGTAAATCTGAAACCAAATCCGATGTCTTGCACGCCAGCCAACTGGCCGGCCTGGCGGCGACCTTGGATGTCGACGGGTTGGACCCGGAGGCCGGTGATCCGGTGGTGCCGGCGGGGCATTGGATTTACTTCAATCCGCAAGCCAAGGCCTCTGACATCGGCCCCGACGGGCACCCAAAACGCGGTGATTTCCTGCCGCCGGTGGATTTGCCGCGGCGCATGTGGGCCGGCGGCCGCATGCGCTGGCCGGGGGTCCTGAAGGTCGGCGACGCCGTGACACGCACATCGACCGTCGCCGATGTATCCCACAAGTCGGGAAAGTCCGGTGAATTGGTCTTTGTCCTGGTCAAACACCGCATCGCCGGGCCGAACGGTGTATGCGTCGAAGAAGAACACGATATCGTTTACCGCGGCGCCGCCGATCCGAGAGCGCCGCCGCCGCCGGCCAAGCCGGCGCCCACAGATGCGGCCTGGACCCGGACCATCGACCCCGACCCGGTGTTGTTGTTCCGCTATTCGGCCCTGACGTTCAACGGACACCGTATCCACTATGACCTCAAATACGTCACCGAGGAGGAGGGTTATCCGGGCCTGATCGTCCATGGTCCGCTGATCGCGACTCTGCTCTTGGACCTCTGCCGGCGTCAGCGGCCCGACGCACGTCTGGTACGTTTCGATTACCGGGCGTTGTCGCCGCTGTTCGACACGGCACCCTTCACGGTCAATGGCCGGCCCCATGACGATGCCAAGACGGCAACGCTTTGGGCCGCCAATGCCGACGGCGGCCTGGCCATGCAGGCGGAAGTCGAGTTCGAGATCTAAGGTCATGATCAATGCGCCCTTTGACGTGATCATCGTTCTCGGCGCGGCGCAAAACGCCGACGGATCGCCGGGCCCGGCCATCGAACGGCGGGTTCGTCACGCGGTGGGATTGTTCAACGACCGGAAAGCGCCGGTAATCCTGATGAGCGGCGGTGTTACCCAAGGACCGGAGCCGGAGGCCCAGGCGATGGCACGGCTCGCCATTGACGCCGGTGTGCCGGCAGTGGCTGTTCACAAGGAAATCCGTTCGACACGGACCTTTGAGAATGCCGTGGAATGCCGAAACCGGATGTCGGAAAGGGGTTGGCGGCGGGCTTTGGTGGTGAGCGATAACTTCCATATGCGCCGGGCGATGATGTGTTTTGAAGGCTTGAATGTGACGGTCGAAGGCAGTCCGGTGCGGAACCGGCTATCGCCTTACGTGGTTGCCGCCTACGTCCGCGAGTTTTTCGCCCGACAACTCTATAGCCGAATGATTCATGCCTATCGCAACGGGAGAACGTGACGGCCCAGGGCCGGACGCGGTAAAATATCCAGATGACGGATGCAAACACCAAACCCGCCCTCGACGGTATCCGCGTGCTCGACGCGGCGACCTTCATCGCCGCGCCCTATGCGGCGTCTATCCTCGGTGAGTTCGGCGCCGAGGTGATTAAGATTGAGAACCCCAAGGGCGGCGATCCGTGGCGGCGTTTCGGCACCGCCACCGATCAACCCGACATGTCCCTGTCGTGGCTGACCGAGGCGCGCAACAAAAAATCCATCACCTTGAACTTGCGGGCACCGGAAGGTGCCGAGTTGTTCAAACGGTTGGCCGCCGACGCCGACGTGGTATGCGAGAACTTCCGCCCCGGGACCTTGGAGAAATGGGGCCTGGGGTGGGACGTGTTGAGCGCCGTCAACGCCGGCCTGATCCTCATGCGCATTTCCGGTTACGGTCAGACCGGGCCCTATAAGGATCGGCCCGGCTTCGCGCGCATCGGCCATGCGGTCGGCGGCCTGACATTTCTTTCCGGTCTACCGGGTGAAATTCCGGTGACGCCCGGCTCAACGTCGCTGGGTGATTACATGTCCGGCATGTACGGCGCCATTGGCATCATGATGGCGCTGCGCCATCGCGACGCGACGGGCGAGGGCCAAGTTGTTGATATGGCCTTATACGAATCCGTATTCCGCGTGCTCGATGAGATTGCGCCGCGCTACGCCTTCGAAGGCCATGTGCGCCAGCCGGAAGGCACCGGCACCATCAACGCCTGTCCGCATGGTCATTTCCCCACCGGCGACGGTAAATACATGGCCATTGCATGTACCACGGACAAGATGTTTGAACGCCTTTGCGCCGCCATGCAGCGGCCCGATTTGTTGGATGCCTATGGCGATCAGAAGACACGTCTGGCGAACCGCGACAAGGTTGTCCCCGAGGTTGAAGCCTGGACCCGTTCCATGGGCCGCGACGCCGTCATGCAACGCTGCATCGACCACGAGGTGCCGTCGGGACCGATCAACTCCATCGCCGACATCTTCGCCGACCCGCATTTCAAGGCTCGTGAAAACCTCGTCACCATCACCGTGCCGGGCATCGGCGACGTGCCTGTGCCGGGGCCGCTGCCGAAGTTGTCGGTAACACCGGGCGAAGTGCGGGAACTGGGCCCGGAACTGGGGAACGCCAACCAAGATGTCTATCAAGGCCAATTGGGGCTTTCCGATGACGACATGGCGGCGCTGCAAGACAAGGGCGTTATCTGATCTGTCCGGCGCCGACGGCATACCCGCACCGACATACTTGAGCCAAGTCAAGGACGCGGCGGACCCATGCCTCTATCCTTTCGGTAGGAAATTCGAAAGAGGAGGCAGACATGCAAGCCAAGGATATTATGTCACCGGACGTCGTCACCATAAATTCCAGTGCCATGGTCGATGAAGTGGCGGGACTGCTTCTCGAAAAGAAAATCAGCGCCGTGCCGGTTGTTGATGACAATGAAAAACTTGTCGGTATCGTCAGCGAAGGCGACCTCATTCGCCGCATGTCCAATGACGCCGAGCAGCATCAGTCCTGGTGGCTGAAGCTGATGTCGTCGGGTACCGAGAACGCCGAAAGTTTCATCAAGGCGCGCGGTCGGACGGCGAAGGAAGTGATGACCCAAAACGTTGTCACGGTCGGCGAAGACATGGAATTGAGCGACGTCGCAGCGACCCTGGAAAGCCACCGGATCAAGCGTGCGCCGGTGGTCCGCGACGGCAAGTTGGTCGGCGTTGTCAGCCGCTCAAACCTCCTGCAGGTGGTCGCCGGCCGCAAGACCGAGGTCAAGAAGGCGACGACGCCGAATGACCGTGAAGTTCGAACCCAGGTCCATGACACCTTGGTGTCGAAAGGCTTCGTCACCCACGGCTCGCTAAGCGTCATCGTTGATGACGGTGTTGTCGAACTGTGGGGTTGGGTCGAATCCGATGCGGAACGCGACGCGATGATCCTGGCGGCGTCGGAAATTGCCGGCGTCATCGAGGTCCGTGACAATTTCGGCCGTATCTCGCCCTGGGTTTGGGGCGCCTGAAAGCCGAGGAATAGTCTGGCGTTAGATTTGCCATCCTGATTGACAGGACCAGCGGTTCAATTATATTTAACTTTATGGTTAAGTATAATTCCGTCGCGGATAACGACGCCCGTCTCGATAAGCTGTTCGGCGCTTTGGCGGATTCAACACGCCGCGCCATTCTGGCCCAACTGGCGTCGGGACCGGCCCAAGTTACCGATTTGGCGGCACCGTTCGACATGTCGCTGCCGGCGGTTTCCAAACATTTGAAAGTTCTGGAACGGGCCGGGCTTCTGGCCCGCGACCGGCAAGGCCGGGTTCATCGCTGCCGCCTGCAGACCGGTGGTCTGGATGACGTGGAACATTGGATCGAACAGACGAAGGCGTTCTGGGAAGCCCGCTTCGACAATCTGGAGCGGCATCTTAATCAAGCGACGGAGGATAACCATGGACGGAAACCTGTCCGGGAAGAAGACTGACGCGGCCATCGACCATGTGATCAACATGAGCCGGGTTTTTGCGGCGCCGCGCATCGCCGTTTGGAAGGCATGGACGGAACCCGACCAAGTGGCCGCGTGGATGGGCCCGCCGGGCATTAAGTCCAAGGTCGATACCTGGGACTTCCGCGTCGGTGGCCGCTATCACCTGACCATGCAGGAAGACGATGACCACCCCTTGGGCGGCGAGTTTCTGGAAATTATCGAAGGCGAGCGCCTGGCCATGACCTGGACCTGGGAGCACGGCGTATTGGACGGCGTTGAGATGGTTGTTGAACTGGGCTTTCGCGATGTTGACGGCGGCACGGAACTGGCACTGACCCATACCCGCCTGCCAACGGAAAAAGCCCATGATATGCACGCCGGCGGCTGGCAAGGGTGCCTGTCGGAATTGGAGGCCTATCTCACAGCCTAGCGCACGTGCGGTGCTATTTAGTCCGACGTTTTACGCTTCCGGAAAATTCAGCTCGACGAAGATGTTGTGCGGGCCGGTGACGAAGATTTGGCGGATACCGCTGGCCGGCACGACGCGGCGATCCTGTTCGCAATCCAGAGTACCAATTTTCGCGTCGAACTCGTCATAGCGTTGGGGTTCACCCAGGAAGGCGATGTGATGCAGGGTACCGGTCTCGTCGGCAACGTCTTCCTCGACGCCGATCAGATGGATCACCGGATGTTCGTCCATCTGGTTGTAGAGCCAGTAACCCGGGAAGGTGAAAGGCGGACGATCGCCCGAATGCAGTTCCAGGACATCACAGAAGAAATCCTTGGTGCTTTCCAGGTCATTGGTACGCAGCGTCATATGATCCATTCGCATCGGTCTATAGTCCCCTGATAAAATCTGCCATGGCGCCAATGGCTTGTGACCAATTTTGGTCTTCCGTGCGGCCTGATTTCTTGCGCGGCTTGAAGCCATGATCGCCGTCGTCCAGCCAGTGTAACCGAACGGCTGGGCTCAGGCGATACCCGGCGACATCCTCTTGCGTCCCCAATGCGTCGCGCGTGCCCTGGCAGATCAGGGTCGGCGTCTTCAGGGTTTCCAGGTGTTCCAGCCGGTTCGGCCCCGGCTCCTTGCCCGGCGCGTGGAAGGGGTAGCCGAGACAGACCAGACCCTTCACCCCGGCATCATCAGCCACCAACGACGCCACCCGGCCGCCCATGGACTTGCCGCCGATAATCAGGTTCTCAGGCCCCAGTTCACCGATCACCGTCTGCCAGGTTTCCATCAATTGCGGTAACCGGTTCGGCGGCTTCTTTTTCCCCGTGGTGCGGCGTTCCGCCATGTATGGAAATTCAAACCGAGCGACGCGGAATCCGTCCGCTGCCAGCCGTTTGGCGAAGACCTGCATGAAACCCGAATCCATGGGGGCACCGGCGCCGTGGGCCAGCGCGATAGTGGTGGCAGCATGGGCGGGACCGTCGAACCGAAGTTCCATGACCGACTAAATCCGCCCGCCGCTGACCCGCAAATTGGCGCCGTTCACATAGGACGCGGCATCGGACAGCAGCCATAGGATGGCCTCACCGATCTCTTCCGGCTGGCCGACACGGCCCGATGGCAATTGCGGGCCAAGGCGGTCCAGCGCTTCTCTGGACGGCATGTCCGTTTCGGTCAGCCCCGGCGCTACCGTATTCACCCGGATGCCTTCGCGGGCGACTTCCTGCGACAACCCGATGGTCAGGCTGTTCACGGCGCCCTTCGACGCCGCATAAAGAATACCGTCGTTGGGCCCACCGAGATGCGCCGAGCCCGATGAGACGTTGACGATGGCCCCGCCGGCCCCGCCGTGCTTGGTCGACATGCATTTGACGGCGGCTCGCGCGCAGAGGAAATAGCCGCGCACATTGGTGTCCAGTACGGCGCGGATGTCGGCGTCGGAAAGGTCGTCCAGGCGGCCGCGCGGGCCGTGGACGCCGGCGTTGTTGACGAGACCGGTGATCGGGCCCAATTCATCTGTGACGGCGGCGAACATCCGCTCAACATCGGTTTCGATGCCCGTATCGGCCTGCACGGCCATGGCCTTGCCGCCAGCTTCGGAGATTTCGGCAACAATCGCTTCGGCCTTGTCGGCACTGGCGACGTAGTTCACGGCAACGGCGTCGCCGGCGTCGGCGCAGAGCTTGGCGACAGCGGCGCCGATGCCGCGGCTGGCGCCGGTGATGAGGGTGACTTTCGACATTCGAGCCTCTCTAAATACTCCCTCCCCCCTTGTGGGGGAGGGTTGGGGTGGGGGGGGGTAGTTAGCGCCGTCTGGCGCGAGAAAGTGCTTCTTGCTCTTACGGGCTCGCACCCCCACCTCGATCCTCCCCCATCAAGGGGGAGGAGGTAAAGGGTACGTCAAGGGGAAGGAAGAAAGAATTGGATGATGCGTTGTTGACGTTTCAGCCGTTATGCAAGGGCGCCGCAAACTCGGCGAAGAAATCGTTGCCCTTGTCATCGACGACGATGAAGGCGGGAAAGTCCTCGACCTCGATTTTCCATATAGCTTCCATGCCAAGGTCCTCGTATTCGATAACCTCGACCTTTCTGATGCAGTCCTGGGCGAGGCGGGCCGCCGGGCCGCCAATGGAGCCCAAATAGAAACCGCCGTGGTTGCGACACGCATCGGTGACGGCCCTAGACCGGTTGCCCTTGGCCAGCATGAACATGGACCCGCCGGCGGCCTGAAATTGTTCGACATAGGCGTCCATGCGCCCGGCCGTCGTCGGGCCGAAGGAGCCCGACGCGAAACCTTCCGGGGTTTTGGCCGGGCCGGCGTAATAGACGCCGTGGTCCTTGAAGTACTGCGGCAGGCCGTCACCGGCATCCAGGCGCTCCTTCAACTTGGCATGCGCGATATCACGGGCGACCACCAACGGGCCGTTCAGGCTGAGCCGCGTCTTCACCGGATATTCGGCCAGTTGCGCCAGGATTTCAGGCATCGGCCGGTTGAGATCGACAGCAACGACGTCACCGTTCAGATCATCGCCGGTGACCTCGGGCAGATACTGGGCCGGGTTGGTTTCCAACTGTTCCAGAAAGACGCCGTCACGGGTGATCTTGGCCTTGATCTGGCGGTCGGCGGAACACGAGACGCCAAGCCCGACGGGGCACGACGCGCCGTGGCGGGGCAGGCGAATAACCCGCACGTCGTGGCAGAAATATTTGCCGCCGAACTGCGCACCGATGCCCATGTCGCGGGTCAGCTGCAAAATTTTCTCTTCCCATTCCAGGTCGCGGAAGGCCTGGCCGAATTCGTTGCCGTGGGTCGGCAGGGTGTCGAGGTACTTGGTCGAGGCCAACTTCACGGTCTTTAAGTTCATCTCCGCCGACGTGCCGCCGATAACCACGGCCAAATGATACGGCGGGCAGGCCGCCGTGCCGAGCGTGCGGATTTTCTCGTCCAAAAATTTCATCAGACTGTCGGTGTTCAACAGCGCCTTGGTCTGTTGATACAAGAACGTCTTGTTGGCCGAGCCGCCTCCCTTGGCGATGAACAAGAACGAATATTCGTCGCTTTCCGTGGCGTAAATGTCGATCTGTGCCGGCATGTTGTCGCCTGTGTTAACCTCCTGGAACATGTCCATGGGCGCGACCTGGGAATAGCGCAGGTTGTTTTCGTCGTAGGCCCGCATGGCGCCTTCGGCCAGCGCTGCTTCATCGCCGCCGCCGGTCCACACCCGCTGGCCCTTCTTGCCCATGATGATGGCGGTGCCCGTGTCCTGACACATGGGCAGCACACCGCCGGCCGCGATATTGGCGTTCTTCAACAAATCCAGGGCGACGAAGCGGTCATTGTCCGAGGCCTCCGGGTCATCGAGGATGGCCCGCAGTTGTTTCAGATGCGCCGGCCGCAGCAGATGGTTGATGTCCTGAAAGGCCTGCGCAGAAAGTTTGGCCATGACGGCGGGATCAATGGTCAGAACCGCTTCGCCGTTCAGGGTTGCCGTGCCGATACCGTCGTCGGAAATTTTCCGGTAAGGCGTGTCATCCGCGGTGAGCGGGAACATGGTGTGATGGTCGTAACCGGTCATAGCATCCTCTCAGAGCTGCCTGTTGTGATCGTCGGATTGGGTCATGATGTATGCGGTCCGGTCGGCCGGTCCGGCGACACGCCGGGTCCGGGGGTCAGGAGCGTTTGTTGCGGAAGGCATCCAAGGCGATGACTTCACCGGTCTTCGGCGCCTCGGTATCGCCATCCGCTGCGTCGTCGTTGTCTTCGGCCGTCGGTAAATCACCCATGGCATCGGCCATGTCTTCGACCTGATCCTCGCTCAAGGCCGCGACGTCGTCGTCGTCCATGGATACGGTCTTGAGCTGCAGGCCGAAATTTACCGAAGGATCGGCGAAGGACGTGATCGCCGCGTAGGGGATGACCAGCTGTTCCGGCAAACCCTTGAAGCGCAGGGTCACACAGAAGCCGTCGGGCTCAACCAAAAGGTTTTCGAACTGGTGTTGCAGCACAATGGTCATCTCGTCGGGATGTTCGGCGCGCAGATACGGCGGCACTTCGACACCGTCGCCGCCGGTCTTGAAGGTAATATAAAAATGATGGTCGCCGGGCAGACCTTGTTCGGTCGCCAGGGTCAGCGCGCGTTCGATAACGCGGCGCAGGGCCTCTTCGATCCAGACATCATAACGGAGCTGTTCATTGTCCATACCCCTGTTCTACCCCGGAACGGCCAACGTGGCCAGCCTCCTTGCGGGGAAATGCCGTTTAACGCCGCTGCGCCTTGACCATCAGGAAAGTGCCCCATTTGGCCTTGTGCTTGGGCAAGGTCCCGAAGGATATGGACTCGCCGCCGCCGCCGGATACGTAGGCGTTGACACCTTTGACGTAAGACTTGATCGACACACGATCGCCGACGGATATGGGGGCGCCGCCACCGCCGCCGCTGGCCCGGTTGATCTGGAAGAAAAATCGCTTGTCGCGCATTTTCAAAGCCTTTTTGCTGGCGAAGGCCGTTTTTTTCTTATGGCTCATCCAGACATAGCGCTCGGCCTTTTTCGCCTTCAAGGCCACGGGCTTACCGAAACGCGGCGCGCGTTTTTGGTCTTTGGCCTCGTGGACGACGAAAACCGCATCGCCCTTGCAGCGGGTTGCGACGGCTTGCAGATGACCGCCGCTTCTTCCGCGTTGCAGGTAATGTTTGCCGTCGGCGGTTTTGAAACAGACGCTCAGCGGTTTCGCCTGCACCGGGGTTGTCATGCCAAGCGCCGCGGCGGTGATCGCTGCGGCCGCCGCGCAACCTAGTAACATCGTTCTCATGATTTTCATCGGACTCCAATCCACGCACCTGTGTTGCGCCAAAAACTAGAACGAAAGCCTGACTGGAATCTGACAAAATACCGGCAAATTTATTGTGGAAATAATGCTTGGAGGCCAAAAAGAAAGTGGGAGGCTTCTGTTGCCAGGCGCCTCCCGAACCCCGCCTAGCCGTGCAAACGACTAGGACTTAATGTTTCGATGGTACGACTGCATTAAGCAGCGGCACGCATCGGAGCATAGTTGTCATTAGCAACTATTATAATGGACCGGTATCGGCGGTACCCAACCGAACGAAAGCCATTGCCTTTACTACGCACGTCGATCCTGTTTCGCCCCCATATTCTCCCCTCAGCCGTGACGTTTATGGAACGTCGGGCGAAGGGAGGGAATTTGGTGGAGGCGCCGGGCACTGCCCCCGGGTCCGCAACGCTTATTCCGCAACGCGTTTATCGCCATAGCCGGCAAGCCGGCATACCTAATATGGGTCGAAATCGCCGCAATTGCAAAGACTTCGGCGCAATATGGCCCCAGCCTTGGTCCGGGCCGTGATCCCGGCTTTGGCCTTAGGCGACGTTGACGACACAAGCCATACCGGCCGCGTGATGTTCCAGGATATGACAGTGAAACAGCCATTTGCCCGAATTGTCGGCGACGAAGGCGATTTCCGCCGTTTCCTCGGGGCCGAGCAGTATTGTATCCGTCCACGGCTTGATGGGGTCCGGGCGGCCGGCGCGGCTGAGAATTTGGAAAACATGGCCATGCAGGTGCATGGGGTGCGGCCAGGCCGTGTCATTGCGGAGCGTGATGATTTGGGTGCGGCCGTGCTGAAAGTGGAACAAGGGATCGGCGGCGGGGCCAGAAAAGACTTGGCCGTTAAGTGCCCAGACCTTGCCATGCGCCCCGGCCAGGGTACGGATGTCCAGGTCCTGACCTTTGTAACGCGCGCCGGTCATGCCGCCCATGGCGCCGCCGGCGATGACCATTTCATGGCGGATAGCCTGGGCCCGGTCCAATGCCGGCAGCGGGTTCGGGGCCAGCCGGGCGGGGGCGTCCAAAGGTGAGTCGCGAAGCGGTGTTGTGTCGGCGTAATCAAATTCCACAAAGACGTACTTATTGCGGCCTGAATAATCGTCAATGACGGCGGCCAGATCGCCGGGCCGGCCCGACATATCGATGATCAGGTCGGCGCGCTGCCCCGGCCCCAGTATGATCCGGCCTTGCGTCGGCTCGTGCGGCCGGGCGGGGTGGCCGTCCAGGGCAATGACCGTTGGATAAAGGCCGTCGAACCGCAGCGCGAATATCCGCGCGTTGGCGGCATTGATCAGTCGCAGCCGCAGCCGTTCGCCGGCACGGACGGCAAACCGGTTGCTGTCGCGGCCGTTCAGCGAGATGACGTTGCCCATGCGCCCGCCGTGGCTCATATCCCTCATGGCGTCGAAGGGTTCGGTGATCTGTCCGTCGCGGCCGAGACGCCAGTCATCCAGAACCCAGGTGACGTCGCGGTCGACTTTCGGCGGCTCCCGTTCTTCGATAATCAGCGGGCCATAAAGGCCGCGGCCGATCTGCTCCGAAGTTTTGACGTGCGGGTGATACCAATAGGTGCCGGCATCGGGTAGACCGAAGGCGTAGCGGAATGATCCGCCCGGCGCGACCGGCGGTTGGGTCAGGTCGGGGACACCGTCCATGGCGTTGGGCACGCGCAGGCCGTGCCAATGCACCGTGGTCGGGTCCGGCAGGGCGTTTTGGAAGTCGATATCCAGGTGGCCGCCTTGCCGATAGCGCAGTTCAGGCCCAGGCACGCCGCCGTCATAGGTCCAGGCCTGCGTCGCTGGGTAGCTGTCGGACAGGATCGGTACGGTGGCCGGTTTGGCCGTTAGGCGCCGCGGGCCCGCCGCCCAAGTGGGCCGAACCCATGACCAGGCCATGGCCGACCCGGCGGCGGCGATAAAAGTACGGCGGTTGAGTTTATTCATGATCTTAGCCCTATGAGGCTTGCCCCCGTGGGAAGGTCAAGTGCCGGGTCAAATGCGATTTGTCCGGCGCCATTTATCTCTGCCCTGACGATAGAAGTCAGTCTAGAGTATCATTTCACTACGCCGCCCTGCGCCACCATGAAATGAGGCATGACAACATGAAAGTCGGTTTTATCGGTCTTGGCACCATGGGCGCCAGCATTGCGCTGAATGCGATCCGCGGACAGCATTCTTTGGTTGTCCACGATCTCAACCAAGCGGCCGCCGCGCCGCATGTGGAGATGGGCGCGACCTGGGCCGAAACGCCGGCCGCCGTGGCCGCCGCGAGCGACGTGGTCTTCACCTCCCTGCCGGGGCCGCCCGAGGTCGAGCAGGTGGCGCTTGGTGATGACGGCCTGTTGGCGGGCCTGAAACCCGGCGCGGCGTATTTTGATTTGAGCACCAATTCACCAACCCTGATGCGGCGTCTGCATGCGACTTTCCAGGAAAAGGGCATCGCGGTTCTGGACGCGCCGGTCAGCGGTGGGCCGGACGGCGCCAGAAGCGGCAAGATGGCGATCTGGGTCGGCGGCGATGAAGCGACCTTCAACACCTACAAACCGGTTTTGGATTCCATGGGTGACGCGGCACGTCATATCGGCCCCATCGGATCGGGGTCCATCGCCAAGCTGGTGCACAACCTGTCGGGCTATATCATTCAGACGGCCCTGGCCGAGACCTTCACCATGGGGGTAAAAGCCGGATTGGAGCCGGACGCGCTCTGGGAGGCGGTGCGCCAAGGCGCCATGGGGCGCAGGCGGACCTTTGATACTCTGCACCGAAACTTTCTACCGGCAAGTTTCGATCCGCCCGACTTCGCCCTGGCCCTGGCCCGCAAGGATGTGGCGCTGGCCTGTGAGGTCGGCCGCGAGTTCGAGGTGCCGATGAAACTGGCCAACCTGACCTTGGCGGAGATGACCGAAGCCATGAACCGTGGCTGGGGCGGCCGAGACTCGCGGGTTGCCATGCTGTTGCAGACGCAACGCGCCGGCGTCGATATCAAGGTTGCCGGCGCGCGGCTACAGGCAATCTTGGATGCTGACTAACTGGCGGTCAGCGGGCTCAGGCGCCGAACCTGTCGACCAGAAAATCGATGAACGCCCTAACCTTCTTGGCAAGATGACGGCGATGCGGATAGACCGCGAAGATGCCCATGGGCGGGCGCTGGAAATCGACCAACACGGGTTCTAGAAGGCCGTCTGCCAATTCCCGGCGACAGGCAAATTCGGGAAGCCGGGTGACGCCCGTGCCACCAAGCGCCAGGGCGCACTCCATTTCGGCGCTGTTGCACAGCACCCGGGTGGTCACGTCAACGTGGATCGGCCGGCCGGAATGATCTTGATAGGTCCACCGCGACGGCGCCTGGGCCAGCGAATAACCGATGCAGGTATGGGCCGTCAGATCGCTGGGATGGCGGGGCTTGCCATGGCGCCGCCAATAGTCGGGCGCGGCCACGGTGACGCCCTGGGTGGTGGTGATTTGGCGGGCGATCAAGCTGGTATCCTTGAGTTCGCCGATGCGCAGAACCACGTCAAATCCATCGCTGACCACGTCGACCATGCGGTCGTTGATTTCCATATCCAGCGAAACGTCGGGATTGTCGCTCAGGAAGGCGGGCAACGCGTCGGCCAGATAACCAAGACCGAAACTGACCGGCGCACTGATCTTTAACAGGCCGCGGGGCGCCGCATGGGTTTCGGTGACGCTGCGCATCGCGTCGGCGGCGTCGTCTGCGATCTGGCGGCATTGTTCGTAATAGACGCGACCCGGATCCGTCAAACTAAGCGAACGCGTCGTGCGATTGAGCAGACGCACCCCAAGCCGTTCCTCGAGGCGGGCAATTTCCTTGCTGACATGCGATGTCGAATGACCCATTTGGCGGGCCGCCGCGGTGAACCCGCCGGCGTCAACGACGCCAACAAAAATAGGGATTCCATCGAATATATTATTAGTCATATAGAAATAATATATCTTATTTTAGACAATTCAAATTCATTTAGAAAAAATATAGGATGCATCCTCAAGACCGCCGACAGGCAATCAGAATTGATCGCCGCCCCCGAACCCATATGGCCATTTCGACCAATTTCAACAGAGAGCATGATGATGACCCAGCCAATCCACCCGCTCCAAAAATTTACCGGGCCCATGCGGTTGCTCCACTGGTCCATGGCCGGCTTACTCATGGGGCTGTTGGTGGCCGGCGTCTACATGGCGCAAATTCCCATGACGGCGCCGGACAAATTCGATATTTATCCCTGGCACCGGGCCTTCGGCGTGGTCGCTTTCGCCGGCGTCATCATCCGGCTGATCGTGCGGTTCTCATCGCCCGTGCCGATGATCCTCGGCGGCATTCCATGGTATGAACGCCGGGCCGCTCAAGGGGCGCAGATTTTTCTCTACACGGCGATGCTGGTGATGCCGCCTTTGGGCTATATTGCCAGCTCAGCCGTGCCGGAGTTTCCGGGCATTCCGGTACTCCATTCCATCTGGTTTTTCGGTGCCGAACTGCCGTTGTTTCCCATCGAGAAAAACTACGACACAACGAAGTTTCTGATCACCATCCACATGTACGTGGGCTACGCCATGATCGCCGTGATCGCGGCGCATGTGGGCGGCGCCCTCAAACACCGCTTCTTCGATGCGCCGGAAAACGACGCGTTATCGAAGATGATTTGAACAAGCAGGAGCAAGTTCGTGATTGAAATCCACAAAATCGACCACATCGGCATCCGCATCCGCGAAAAGCAGCGGTCCATCCGGTTCTATGAGGATTTGGGCTTTGCCCTGGTCGTCGATACGGGCTTCGAGAAGGGCCACCCGATCATGATGGAACATGCCTCGGGGATCGTCCTCAACCTGCTGGGGCCGAGCAGTGAGGAAAAGGATGAGAACGTTCTCATGGACATCGACAAGCGGTTCGCCGGCTATACCCACATGGCCCTGAAAATCGCCTCGCTGGCCGACACGGAGGCCTATCTGGTCGACAAGGGAATCGCCATCACCGGACGGTTTTCCTTCAAGGACATGAACTCCATCTTCATTCGTGACCCGGACCGCAACGTCATCGAGTTCGATGAATACCCCGGCGACGATCCGGCGTCGCGGTTGATCGACACCGATGACGAGATCGATGCTTACGATTCACACCCCTAAACGTCAATCCGCGGGTCGGCGTTTAATATATTCGAAAGCCGATGACCGAGACGTCATCGCGGCGCGTTTCCTGACCTTGATAGGTATTCAGGGCCGAAAGAATTTGCTGTTTTTGGTCTTCAAAGGAGAAGTCCTGTCCGGCAATCAGCAATTCCCTGAGCCGCCGTTTGCCAAAGGCGCGCCGTTTATTGCCGCCGATCTGATCGATCAAGCCGTCGCTGGTCATGTAAAAACGTTGACCCGCCTGCAGGTTGATTTTGACGTCGTCATAGGCTTGGTCGTAGGGAATACCCCGGTATCCGGCGCCGGCCTTTGTACCTTTTAGCGTCTTCACCTCGGTATCGTCGGCAATCATCAGTTCGAAACGTGCACCGGCAAAGATTAATTCCGGTTCGTCGGGGACAAAATAACACGCACCAAGTTCAATGCCGTCGTCGGATTCACCGCCCTCATAATGTTGGCTCAGGGTGACTTGGACGTATTGGTGCGTCCGCGACAACAAGGCCCCGACATCGCCGCCGTCGATCTCAGTACGGGCTCGTTCAAGCGCGCCCATGGCGATCAGCGTCATGAAGGCGCCGGGCACCCCATGCCCCGTGCAATCGCCCAAAACAACCAAAAATCCATCACCCCAGGCGCCGGCCCAATAGATATCTCCGCCAACGACATCGCGGGGTTCCCAGATGATGAAATAGTCCTGCAAAACCGCTGACATGATCACTTCTTCGGGCAGGATCGAGCGTTGGATTCGTGCCGCATAGGAGATGCTGTCGGTGATCAGCTCGTGGGCCTTGGTGATCATTTCCTCGGTCTGCTTGCGTTCGACAACCCGGCCGACCTGGTTGCCAATGTTCGTGAGCACGGAAAGCAGGGCCTCTTCCGGCTCAACCGCCTCAGGTGCAAAGAATTCCATCACCGCGCTGACTTCGTCGCCGACCAGGACCGGCACGGCGAAGCCCGCCCTGACGCCGATATCTTTGGCCAATTTGGCACGCGGAAAGTTCTGGTCAACGGTGACATCGGCAATCCAGGCCGGCTCCCCTGACTCAAACACCCGGCCCGGCAGGCCAACGCCGCGTTGGAAGGTGGCATCACTGGAAATCCTGCGGAATGTATCAAAATGCTCGGGGTCGTCTAAATGCCAGATATCCATCGAACCCAGGGTATCGGGATCATTGGGCAGGCGTTGGTAGATGTGGCCGACAGGCCATGACGTGTAACTGCAGATTGCATCAAGGCAATCGCGCAACGCGATTTCGATATTGTCGCTTTGGTTGGCGCTGACCGTGATGGAGTGCAGCAGTTGGATGAGTTGCGTTTGTTTGTGGATCGCTTCTTCGGCCCGCTTGCGTTCAGTAATATCAATATCGACGCCGCCGACGGCCTCAACATTGCCATCGTGGTCGCGGATCGGAAACTTAATGGTCGCCAAGACACGGTCCGCGCCGTCAAGATTGGCGACGGTTTCGAATTCGATGATGCGGCCCTGTTCGATCACTTCGCGGTCCTGGGCCATGAATTCGTGCGCCTGCGCGGCCGGCAGCAGGTCATTCAAGGTCTTGCCGTATGCATCTTCTTGGGTGATCCCGAAAAACTCTCTGTAGGCTTCGTTCATGAGGGAGTAGCGGCCATCGCTGCCGCGCAGATAAATCGCCGCCGGAATGTTGTCGAGAACGGTTTGAAACATTGCCTCGCTCTGCCTGAGCGTATCCTCGGCCAGTTTGCGTTCGGTGATGTCCGTGACGACGGCGACGATGCCACCTTCGCCGGTGGGCTGTCGATGGAACTCCAGCGTTCGCCCGTTGGGCAGTCTCTCTTCGGTCCGAAACGACTTGCTGTCGGTGTATCCGCTGAGCCGTTGTTCGATGAGGTCATCCAAATCACCCGAACCATAATCGCCCCGTTCGGCGCGCAGGCGCACAGGTTCCCTAAGCGAGCCGCCGACCTTAAGCGTATCGTCGGGCAGTCCGAAAAATTCGGCGTATTGCTTATTGAATATTTGGAACGTGAGGTTCGCATCAACCATGAACATACCGCCCGGCATGTTGTCCAAGGCAATGCGCAGGTGGGCCTGATTGGCGGCCAATTCCCGCTCGGCCTTCCTGCTTTCCGTGATATCCGTAATGATGACGACGGCGCCGCCTTCGGCGATGGGTGCCTTGCGCAGGTCAAGAATTGTACGGCCGCCGTCGATCATCAACTCAGCCTGTATGACTTCGCTGTCGGCCAGGACCAGCAGACGTTTGGCAACCATCTCATCGATGTCTCCCGCGCCGTAGTCGCCGCGCGCCGCGTGAGCGCGGATCGCGACTTCGACGGGACCGCCGACGGAAATTGTGCCTTCGGGCAGACTGACTTGGGAAATGTATTGGTCATTGTAGAACAAGTAATCGAGGTTTTTGTCGAGCACGTATATGCCGTCGGTCATATTGTTCATGGCGATCTGAAATTGGGTTTGTTTGTCTTTAAGTTCCTCGGTGCGATCACGAACCCGCTGTTCCAGGTTTTCATTGGCATCCGAGAGATTGGCGGCCAATTCCGATTGGCGTTTCAGGGAAAGAAACCCGACAACGGCAAGGACGAGAAACGTCAGCAGCACGCCAATTTGAAAGTAAAGGGCAAGTTTGTTGGATTGTTCCGCTTGCTCTTGGCTAGCCCGAATAATCTCCCGCAGTGCCGCCGATAGCTGTGAGCGATAGATGGCCTTGCTGCGGCCAAAACTTGGTTCCGTCACCAGGTCCAGCGCGTCGTCCCATTTTTCTTTATCAATCAGGCCGATGGCTTCGAGTTCGGCGTCTTCAATATCGCCCTGAATATTCGCCATGCTTTTCAGCGCCTGGCGAATGATCTCATTGTTCAGAAATTTCAGATTTTCAGCCAGCCGGGCTTTCTTATCATCTTGAATTTCTTGGTAATTGAGGACGTGCCGGTCGTCCTGCAGGCCGGCTGCCATCCGAACGGCGGCCGTCGCCGCGCGATCCGCGTTGAGAATATGCTCGGTGTTGATGGTCAGCGCATGAAGCCGCGCCGCGTCTTCTTTGACTTTCCCATCGGCATAGAACAAGCCCAGGAATGCCAACAGCAGGAATACCGATAAAACGAGCAGGCTAGTCGGACCGCCGAGGAGCTTTGAAAGCCCGTTTGCCACAGTCTCGCCCCGATTTTGTCCGTTGCATGTCCGATACGTGCCGATATCGGATAATATATAAATTCCTTAAGTTGAAAAATCTAATATTTCGGCTCGCGACCGGGCGTTTAGGTTTGGCTGAGGCTGTTGTGGGTGCCGTCACAGAACGGCGGCGTCTTGGTTTTCTTGCAGCCGCAGAAATAGACCGTGCCGGATTTTTCGGCATGATGCACCAACGGCAAGAATGAGGTTGCGCGGTGAGTGCCGTTACAAAACGGCTGGGTTTGCGAATGCCCGCAAGCACACCACAGGTAAGGCCGGCCTTCCTGGACCTCGACTTCATAGGGGCCGATCTGGGCCGAGTGTGGTTCGGACATATTGAGATCGTCGGACATGGGTTTTCCTTCCGCCAGGGACCAAATTTTCGATTGCCCGCAATGTCTCGCGAACGTTCTGAGATTAAGACAACACGCCGGGGCCGGGAACGCCGCTTGGCGGCATGGGGGTATGCCGGGCGGATGCTGTCCGTCGCCGGTGGATGGGTTTTCGCAAGACCCGAAATCTCACTGCGAGATTCAATTGCCGCCCTTTTTATGTATAATCGTTTCATGACCACACTTGTTACGCCATTGGCAACCCGGCGCCTAAGCCCCGATGAGTCACCCATACCCGAACATCATTCCGTCTTTGAGTATTGGAACAGGCTGTGCGCCGGACGAATTGCCCCGAGTTGGATCGATTTCGATCTTTCGAATTTGGACCCAAAAATTCTGCCCTGGACAGCGGTGGTTGATGTCAGTGAAGACCTCAAATCAATAAAATATAGATTTTGGGGAACTCAATTGACCGTGGTTCGTGGCGTTGATTACACCAATCGTTCGCCCTTGGAGATTCCGCCGGTGGAACTTGGGCAGTTCATTTTCGACTCTTACGTCGCCACGGTTTCAGAACAGAAACCCTGTCTCGATATTGAAGAGTACATCTCGGTGACGGGCCGTACTGGTGCGAAGTCGGTATTGAGGCTGCCATTGTCGGATGATGAAGCAACCGTCAACAAAGTCGTTGCCTGCATGATTTATGATATTTCCCTGAACGGCACGAAGGTCAAAGATTTTCTTGATAGCGTGCATTCTTCCTAAGCGCCGGCCAGCCGTTTCACCGTTTCCAATAATTCCGGCGCCAGGGGGATGCCGTTTTGGCGGCGTTCGTCCATGGCACGGGCTTCCGGCTCACCGGGAACCAGAACCTCGCCGCCGGCTTCAAAGGGTACCGTGGATTTAATCTTGTCGATGAAGGCCTCGACCCGGTCGTAATAATCGCCGGCGCCGAGCAGGCGCAGCGGGTCGATGGCCATGAAGAAATGGCTGACACCCTGCGGCTCGTCTTCGGCCCACATGTCGCCGACGTCGTCGAGGAACCGTCCGCCGGACAATAGGCCGCCCAGAAAATCGACCATCAAGGCCAAACCGTAGCCCTTGTGGCCGCCGATGAATTGGATAAAACCGTCGAGACCGGCAGCCGGGTCGGTGGTCGGATCGCCTTCCGCGTCCAAAGCCCAACCCAGCGGCATCGCGTCACCGGCGTCGCGCAGCTTGCGCATCTTACCGCGCGCCGCGACGCTCATGGCCATGTCCAGGATGAACGGCGCCCCGCCGCGCCGCGGCGCGGCGAAACCGAAAGGGTTATTGCCGAGTTTCAAGTCTCGGCCGCCAAAGGGTGTCATGGCCGGCGATGCGCTGGTGCCTGAGATTAGCGCCATGGCAGCCATAGAGGCGGCAAAACCGTAGGGCGCCGTGGCGCCGAAATGGTTGGAATTCTTCACCGCCACGTAGGCAATGCCGTTGGCCCGTGCTTTCGACATGGCCAGTTCCAGGGCGCGCGCCGCAACAACCTGGCCTTGGCCATCGCCGCCGTCAATGATGGCCAGGGCCGGCGCGCGCTCATCAATGGTGATTTCGGGCGCGGCCTGCACCATGCCGGCGCTGACCCGTTTCAGGTATTGCTCAACGCGGTGCACGCCGTGGGTTGAGATGCCCATGAGGTCCGTGGTGACCATAATTTCAGCCACGGTTTCGGCGTCGTTTTTCGGAAATCCCGCGTTCTCGAAAGCCTGCTGCGTGAGCGCCGAAAGCTCTTCGGCGGATATGGTGATGTTTTCGGTCATAGTGAAACACTGCCGGGTTCACCGGTCGCCGTCAAATGGTGTACATCAGGCGCCGCACTTGGATGGATAGTAACCGATGACCCTGTTGGACTTGGCGTACAAACTGGAAGCAGCAGCCGACGTCATTCGCACGCCGTACCGTGACGGCGGCCATATGGTCTGGCATATGTGGGGCGCCGGCCCGCCGCTGGTTTTGTTGCACGGCGGGTCCGGGTCCTGGACGCATTGGCTACGAAACATTGAGGCCTTATCCGACCGTTATCGGCTGATCGTCGCCGACATGCCGGGCCTGGGCGATTCCGATATGCCGCCGGAAGGCTTCGATCCAAAAGACTACCCCACCAGCGTGCCGCAACTGGCGACCCATATCACGGCGGGCATTGACGATATACTGGGGACCGACGCGCCGTTCCGGCTTTGCGGGTTTTCATTCGGCTCAATTGCCGGTGCCTATGTGGCGGCGGCGGGGGGGACACGGCTGCAGTCCTATACCTTGGTGGGATCGTCGGCCTTCGGCTGGCCCTGGGACGGCTTGCGAACGCCGTTTCTGTCCATGTCGCGGGAGATGTCAGAGGCCCAGCGTCTGGAGGTTCAACGCGCTAACCTGTCGAACGCCATGATGACCATGGAGGTCGGTGACGATACAGCGGCCATGCAACTGGCGAACGTCGAGCGGGCCCGGGTGCGTTCGCACGGGGTCACACAAACGGATACGATCCAGGCGGGGTTGGCTAAGGTGGGGGCGCCGCTGAACGGCATTTGGGGCCGCGAAGATATTTTTGCCCAGCCGAATTTACAGCGTATCGAGGATCTGCTGCGCGGCCTCGACCCCGGCGCCCGGTTTGAAATCATTGACGGCGCCGGCCATTGGGTCATGTATGACGCGCCGGAGGCCTTCAATACTTGTCTCCTGCGGGTTCTTGAAGAACGGAGCACATCATGAACGACATCAGCTATCAGTATCCCGACGCCATCGTATCCAGCGCCTGGCTGGCCGAACATCTGGATGACCCGGACCTGCGCATTTTTGAATGCACCATGTATCTGCAATATGATCCGTCCGGTGAAAAACCAGTGACGGCGCGCAATGCGCGGCCGGAATATGACGCGGGGCACATTCCCGGCGCCGGTTATTTGGATTTACAGGATGATCTGTCGGATGCGGACAGCCGGTTTCGGTTCTCCATGCCGGCGGCCGACGCGTTGGCGGCGGTGCTCGGTGCGAAAGGCATCGGCGACGGGCACCGGGTCATTCTCTACAGCCGCGATACCCTGCAATGGTCGTCCAGGGTCTGGTGGATGCTGCGGGCCATCGGCTTGGATAACGCCGCCATTTTGGACGGCGGCTGGCACACTTGGGTTGAGGAAGGGCGGCCGCAATCCACGGATGCGGCGGCGTACGCATCGGCAACGCTGGCGGCGCGGCCGCGCCCCGAGGCGTTTGTCGGCAAGGCCGAGGTTTCCAGCGCGATTAGTGCTGCCGGAGTTTGCACGATCAATGCCCTGACCGCCGATATTCATCGCGGCGAGGATGCCCGATACGGCCGGCCCGGCCGCATTCCCGGCAGCGTCAATCTGCCGGCCGCCGCGCTGCAGGATCCGCAAAGCCTGAAAATCCGCGCAGCCGCGGACGTCGCGGCGGATTTCAGCGCCGTCGGCGCCGACCCGGAAAAGCCGGTGATCGTCTATTGCGGCGGCGGCGTTGCGGCGACCCTGGACGCGTTCTTGTTGCATCAGTTGGGCTACACGGACGTCGCCGTCTATGACAATTCGATGACCGAATGGGCCAACGATCACGCCATGCCCATGGAGATCGATTGAAAAATATTCCGACATCCTCTGTGTGAGGTCTGGGGATGGTCGGGTCGGCCAGACCGATATATTCTCACCAAGGTTGCTACTAGCTGGCGAAAAAAAAACGGCCCGGCATGACGCCGGGCCGCAAGTGCCAGGTCATCATGATCGAGGGCTATTCAGTTCGGAATTGACTGGTCGGTAAATCCCAAAAACTGCGCGTCGCCTCGATTTCAGCATCGCGTCGGCTGATTCCGATATCGGCCAATTGGCGGTCGCTCAGCGCCTTCAGATGTTGACGCTGCCGGTAGACGCCGTAGGCGCGGAACGCGCGGGTCAACAGATCAGTGTATGACGCGGCGCGCGGGCCGAACTGGAATCCTTGGTGGGTGTGTATGGCGGTGAAAATCGTCGTCATGGTGGCCTCCTATGGTTTGCCGTGTGGGGCTGAATGTCTGTGACAACAGGGATAGCGATTTCTATTGAATAATGGAAACGAATGATTATTATGATGTTGATAACGTTTCGTTATTGATGGAGATAAGCCATGGCCCGCAATATCGACACCGCCTTACTGCGCGCCTTTGTCACTGTCGCCGAGACCGGCGGCATGACCCGTGCCGGGCAAATGCTCAACCTCACCCAGGCGGCGGTCTCTCAGCAGGTGAAACGCCTGGAAGAACAGTTTCAGCTGTCGTTATTTGAGCGCGCCAAGAAGGCCGTCGTGTTAACTGCCGACGGTGACCGGCTGTTGCCCATGGCGCAGCGCATGCTGGATATGAACGATCAGGTTTGGGGCACCATGACGGCGCCGGATATCGCCGGCGAGGTGCGGGTTGGTGTGCCGCACGACATTGTCCGTGCCTTCATGCCGCCGATCTTGAAAAGTTTCGACCGTGCCTGGCCTCGGGTCTCCATGACCGTGGTGCCGGGCCCGTCCCTGGATCTTTTGGAGCAGATGCGCGCCGGTGAGATTGACCTGGCCATGACCACCGAACAGATGGTGCAGCCGGGCGGCGAAGTGCTGATGCGCGATCCCCTGGTCTGGGTCGGCGGCGCTGATGGTCAGGCGCATCTGGCCGAACCCTTGCCGATCACGCTGGGCAATCCGAAGTGCATTTTCCGGGCCGCCTGCCTGAGTGCGCTGGCCAACGCCGACCTGGCCTGGCGGGCCGTTGTCGATAACGGCAACATGCTGGCCGTCTATTCCGCCCTGGAAGCCGATTTGGCGGTGACGGCGCTGTTGGCTTCGACGGTGCCGGACGGTTTGGTGGTGCTGGGTCCGGAGGCCGGCCTGCCGGAACTACCGCCGTTCTGTATCAATCTCTATTTGCCGAAAAGCGGCGACAATGAGGTCGGCGAAGAGTTCGCGACCCACATCCGCAACCATTTTCGGGCCCGTTACCGGCACGCGGCCTAGGGCCGTGGCGGTAATGATCTAAATCTAGGTCCCGGCGATGCGCTGCAGGGCAAGGTGAACCACCGTGGCGCCAAAAATCACCACCATGATCATGAAGATCAGCAGCGTATAACGGTGGATGTCGCTTTCGCGCGACGACTTCAGCGCCCGGATATCCCGAAACAGACTGGACAGGTAGGGCTGCATGGCGTTGATCTTGGTCATCTCGTTGTGCATCCAGAATTGATAGATGCCCAGCGTGACGATGACCGCACAGGCCATGAGAATGGTAATGCCCATAAGCTTGTTGGTCAGGGCGGCGTCGGCGTTGACAAAACCGGCGACAAAAACCATGCCCAGATAGGTTAGCAACGTGGCACCGACGGTGTACCACTGATGGTTCTTGGCGAACCGCATGGTTTCCGTTGATTCCACATAAAGCATGCGCACTTCGTCGTGGGTATGTTGATCAAGTACCGACGGCGCCACATCGGCGATAACCGGTTCGGTCTCCGAATTTTTGTTAGCCATCATGGCCTCGCTGACAAATCGTTAGTGTTGCCCGAGGATAGCACAAGTTGGCGACTGGCGGCCACTTAGGCCAATGTATCCTTTAACCGCTGCAAAGCGGCTTCCGCGTCGGCGGGGTGCTCGACACCCCAAAACCCGACGGCGGCGCGGAGCGCGCGCAGGCGTCCGAAGGGCTCGGTGGCGAACAGAACATTACCAAGCCCCGCCTTCCCGAAAGGCTCAGACGCGACAAATTCGATTTGATGATTGCCGAAGTTCCGGACCTTCAGCCAGGGCCGCGTGCAGATGATCATCGCGCGCTTGTCGGTGACGCCGTAATAGGTGACCGGCGTTGACCACCAGTGCCAGAACGTCTTGCCGGCCAGGCCGCCGCCGAAGATGGCGAAGATAATACCGAACATTAAAGCGAAGACGCCGGGGCTGCGCGGGTTCACGGACATGGCGTCCAGAGCCATGTAGATCATTATGCCGCCGATGATCAGAACAACGCGCCCAAAAATGGCGCGGAAGGGATTTGACCCGGCATAGGCGCGACGGTTCGGTTGGCCGCACCAGACTAGGGTTTCACCGTCGGTAATTTCGCGGCCAACAATTTGTTCCGGGGTCTCCGGTTCGGCCTGTTCCGCCGGTTCAGTCATTGTGACGGGGCTCCGGGGCGGCAGGTTTCGGTGATCTTGTCCAACTGGCTATCGTAGGCCATGAGACAGGTCATTCGGCGGTCGTCCTTGGCCAGACCGAAGGTCGTGATCTGAATCACGCGGGTCAGATTTTCATAAGGCGCAATGCCGGCGCGATGTTCGCGGCGATCAGCCTTGGAGATCACTTGCCAGCCCTGATCCTGCAGGCCCGCCGTGGTCGGGTCTGCGGCCAGCAAATCCGTGCTCAAGAGAATCGGCGCCAGAAATAATAGGGGCGTCAGCCGATCAGCGGGACGTTCGGGGCGCATGGCAATAAGCTCTGTCGTTGGTTCAAGTGATTGATTCGCCGACACTATAGTCGGCCCCGCCCGGGCTTTCCACGCGCTTTCCACGGCCCGACTTGGAGCCGCCCCGGCAAGGCGCTAAACTGCCGGCCATGCAGCCCTACCTTGATCTCCTTCGACATGTCCGTGAAATCGGCGTCCTGCGCGGCGACCGCACCGGCACCGGCACGCAAAGCGTGTTCGGCCATCAGATGCGGTTTGATCTGGCCGCCGGGTTCCCGGTGCTGACGACCAAGAAGCTGCATTTGAAATCGATCATCCATGAATTGCTGTGGTTCCTGACCGGCGACACCAACATCAAATACCTGAACGACAATGGTGTCCGGATCTGGGACGACTGGGCCGACGCCGACGGCGATCTGGGCCCCGTCTATGGCCACCAATGGCGGTCCTGGCCGACCCCGGACGGTGGCCATGTCGACCAAATCACGAAAATTATCGACGACATCCGCAACAATCCCAATTCCCGGCGCCACATCGTCAGCGCCTGGAACGTCGCCGAGGTCAACCAGATGGCCTTGCCGCCGTGTCATTGCCTGTTTCAGTTCTACGTCGCCGACGGCAAGCTGTCGTGCCAGCTCTATCAGCGCAGCTGTGATATTTTCCTGGGCGTGCCGTTTAACATCGCGTCCTATGCGCTGCTGACCATGATGGTGGCACAAGTCACGGGGCTGCGGCCCGGCGATTTCGTCCACACGCTGGGCGACGCGCACCTGTACACCAACCATCTGGACCAGGCTGACCTGCAGATGGCGCGCCAGCCGCTGGCCTTGCCGGTCATGCGGATCAACCCCGACGTCAATGATCTGTTGGCGTTCCGATTCGAGGATTTTGACCTGGTCGGTTACGAAGCGCACCCGCACATCGCGGCGCCCATCGCGGTTTAAATGACCGCCCGCGTCGCCCTCATTGCCGCGGTGTCGGAGAACGGCGCCATTGGCTTGGACGGCGCCATGCCGTGGCATATTTCGGCCGATCTGCAGTACTTCAAGCGGGTCACCATGGGGGCGCCGGTGATCATGGGACGCAAGACTTATCAGTCGATTGGTGCAGCGTTGCCTGGCCGCGCCAACATCGTCATCACTAGAAACCAGGAATTTTCGCCAGCCGATGCCGATGTTGTCCATGACATTCCGGCGGCGCTGCGCAAGGCCCGGGCGATTGCTGAGATCGACGGCGGCGAAGAGGTGTTTGTTATCGGCGGTGCGGAGATTTATGCGCAAGCGCTGGCGGCGGCGGACCGGATTTATCTAACGGAAATTGCCGGTGAATTTCCGGGTGATGCCTTCTTTCCTGAATTGCCGGCTGATGAATGGCGCGAAGTCAGCCGTGAGCCGCATTTGCCCGAACGCCCGGGAAGCCCGGCCTTCGGTTTCGTGGTGTATGGGCGGGAGTCGTAGTTTAGCCCCTCAGTCGCCGGGCGTTCGCTCCGCTCACTTGGCTTTCGGCGCTTCCGCGCCGGTGCTCAGTCGCGCCAGGCGGCGCAAGTGCGCCGAACGGGGTTTGAGGTTTGGTGGATACCCCGCCAATCGCTGAACTTCCAGCCAACGGGCCTTTGGCCCGTCGGACGTTCCCACGTTAGCAACAACGTAAATGAACCAAGCGCCAGCATGGGTATGGGACGTCTATCGGGCCGTCAGGCCCGAAGGCTGTGGTCTCACATCTTGCGATATTTGCCTCGCAGCCGGCCACAAAGTTCGGCGCGTTCGCGCCGCCTGGCGCGACTGAGCGCCGGGCCGCGAGGCCCGAAAGCCAAGTGAGCGGAGCGAACGCCCGGCGCCTGAGGGGCTCAAGAAAAATCATCTCTAGGAACTAGAGATGAAAACAATCCATGGCGATCCACCATTCCCGTTCGAACGGGTTGAGGGCGCCCAGATAGATGTTGTCGTTCTTTTTGACGTCGGTTGTCGGTTTGTAGCCCGGCGTCATGCCGATGAGGATGGTGCTGACGCAAACGGCGTTGTCCTTATAAAGCGCAAAGACATCGCGGCCGGCGACGGAGCGTTCCGTGAACCGCCGGGTCTCCGCCGTTTCACGCCAGCCGGCCAAGGTCAGGGCAGCCTTGATGTGGGCGTGCATGTCGATCAGCGTGCGAATCTGCGGGCCTTCGAAATGGGCCCCCGAACCGACCGTCAACAGCCGGCAGATGCGGCCCTTCAAACCCAATTGGTTGGGCGGAAATTCAAACTCCATGCGGCGAAAGCCGGGACCGACGGGCAAGCCGTCCTCCAATGCCCGGCGGACCTCGTTGCATTCCGCCGCCGGCAGCGGCTTGACCTCCTGGGCGGTCGCCGGCAGCGCCCGCAAGGCGCCGACGGGTGGTGCCAACATGAGCACCCCGACAATGGCAAAAACAGAAATCCGCATACCCCGCATAACCGGCATGGTAGGCGAAAAATATCGCCGAACCAAGGGGTTAGGTGGCAGCGGCCTAAATGCCCCGGCGTGCACCGTATGGCTATTTACTGAATGACGATCCGCGGCGTGTCGGCTTCGCGGGCGGCCAGGGCCTGTTCGACCTTCGTCCAGACGCTCTCAGCAATGAACTTATAGCTCTTGGCGTGCGCCCCGTCGGGCTGCGAGACGACGATGGGATTGCCATCGTCTGACGTCGTCCGAATGTCAATATCCAGGGGAATTTCGCCAAGGAAATCACAACCCAACCGCTCGGCTTCGCTTTTGGCGCCGCCGTGGGCGAAGATTTCCGACCGCTCGCCGCAGTGCGGGCAGGTGAAATAGCTCATGTTTTCGATAATGCCGAACACCGGAACGTCAACCTTGCGGAACATGTTGAGGCCCTTGCGGGCATCCAAAAGTGCTATGTCCTGAGGCGTTGAGACGATGACCGCACCGGTCAGCGGCACCCGTTGCGCCATGGTCAGCTGCGCGTCACCGGTGCCCGGCGGCATATCAACCACCAACACGTCCAATTCGCCCCAATCAACGTCGCGCATCATCTGTTCCAGAGCCGATTGCACCATGGGACCGCGCCAGATCATCGGCGTATCCTCTTCCACCAGGAACCCGATCGACATGACCTTGATGCCATAGTTTTCCATGGGCCGGAGGGTCTTGCCATCATCGGAAACCGGTTGGCCGGTGATGCCCATCATGCGCGGCATGGACGGCCCATAAATATCGGCGTCCATGAGGCCGACTTTATGACCGGCGGCAGCCAGGCCCAAGGCCAGATTGACGGCAGTAGTCGATTTGCCGACGCCGCCCTTGCCAGACGCCACGGCGACGATGGACTTGCAGCCGGGGATCATCTGGCCCCCGGCACCACCCTGCGGACCACCTTGGGGCCCGCTTGGTGAGGCGCCTTGCGGCGGCGGCGGGGCTTGTTGGGTGTCGCCGCCCCCTGAGCGCTCGGCGGTCAGGACGACGGTGGCCGTCAACACGCCGGGCAGGCCATGCACGGTTTTCTCGGCTTCTTTGCGCAGCGGCTCCATATGGGCGCCGCGCTCCGGATCAACCTCAATGGCGAAGGCGACGTGACCATCTTTGAGTTGCAGGCCCTTGACCATGCCGCCCGATACGATGTCCTGGCCACTGTCCATATCCTTCACGTTGCCGAGAGCATCCAATATTTGTTGTTCGTTAATCTCCGCCATCCTTGCAAACTCCGTTTGATCTGCCGATATTCCAATTAGCTCGCGGTGTTACAATCGGCGGCGTTGCATGAACCGTACCGAGAGCCTAAAACACCTGCGGTTTCGCGCGGTATAGATAGGAAGTAGCGCAAGAAATCGAATTTACAAGTTCGCACTCTCTTTTAGACGGCAGATATTTTAACGGAAGGATGATCGATGCCTTGGAAAGTACCCAACGGGAAAGCACAAGGCGGCGGCCCATGGGGCGGCGGCGGCGGCGGTGGCGGCGGTAACGGTGGCGGTCCTTGGGGCGGCGGCGGCGGCGGCGGCGGCCCTTTCGGCGGCGGACGCGGGCCCCAGCCTCCGGACATTGAAGAGATGCTGCGCAAGAGCCAGGACAAGATGAAGAAATTTGTCCCCGGCGGCGGCGGCGTGAAGGGTTTGGTGCTTTTGTTGGTTGCCGTGGTCGGAGTTTGGGCGTTCAGCGGCATGTACCGTGTCCAACCCGGTGAGCAAGGCGTTGAACTGCTGTTCGGCAAATATATTAAACGCACCGGCCCGGGTCTGCATTTCTGGGCGCCATCGCCCATCGGTGACGTGATCAAGCCGAACGTTGAGCGCACCAACACTATCAATATTGGTTTCCGTGGCGTCGGAGATTCGGGCCGCGGTGGTGGCCGTGACGTGCCGCTGGAAAGTTTGATGCTGACCTCGGATCAGAACATCATCGATATTGATTTCGTCGTTCAGTGGCGGATCAAGAATGCCGCTGATTACCTGTTCAACATCCGCGATCCGCAAACAACCATCAAGATCGCCGCGGAAAGCGCCATGCGTGAGGTTATCGGTCAGACAACGCTGGAAGAGGCAATCACATCGAAACGCCAACAGGTTCAGCAGGAATCGAAGATTCTTCTGCAAAAGATTTTGGATCAGTACGGCGCCGGCGTGTCGATTGCCGAAATTCAAATGCAGAAGGCCGATCCGCCGCAGGAAGTCATTGACGCCTTCCACGATGTGCAGCGGGCCAAGCAGGATCAGGAACGCTCGGTCAACGAAGCCGCGGCCTACAAGAACGACATCGTGCCCCGGGCCAAGGGCCAGGCGCAGAAAATGCTGCAGGACGCGGAAGCCTATAAACAGAAGGTCATTAAGGAAGCCGACGGTGAGGCGAAGCGCTTCTTGTCGGTCTACGAGACCTACCTGGGCAACAAAGACGTTACCACCCGGCGTCTGTTCTTGGAACGCATGCAGGATGTCCTGAAGAATTCGGAAAAGGTCATCATCGACAAAGGCGACGGTGGCAGCGGCGGTGTCGTACCCTATTTGCCGCTTCCCGAACTCAAGAAACGCGCTGTGAAATAGGAGGACTGAGAGATGAAAAAAGCCAGCCTCGCCATAATTGGCGTCATCGTCGTCGCGCTTGGGTTTGTTGCCAACAGCGCCTTGTTCACGGTGCATCAGACCACCCAGGCGCTGATCCTGCAGTTCGGTAATCCTGTCCAAGTGGTCAAAACCCCGGGGCTGCATTTCAAAATGCCGTTCATCCAGAATGCCGAGTTCTACGATGGCCGTATTCTTGATTTGGATCCGCCCGTGCAGGAAGTCATCTTGGCGGACCAAAAACGCCTGAATGTTGATTCCTTTGCCCGCTATAAGATCCTGGACCCGTTGAAGTACCGTCAGCGCGCCCTGACTGACGCCAACTTCCGAGATGTCTTCGGACGCCGTCTGAACGCCGCGGTGCGGGCCGAGATCGGCCGTATCTTGTTGGGCGATATGCTGACGGAAAAACGTGCCCGCAGCATGGATGCGATCACGAAGCAGATGAAGGCCTCGGCGGCGGAATTTGGGATCGAAGTGGTTGATGTTCGCATCGGCCGCACTGATTTACCGAACGAAACGGCGCAATCCGTGTACAACCGCATGAAGTCGGATCGTATTGCCCACGCGGCGCAATTGCGCGCCGTCGGCGAAGAACAGAAGCTGCGTATCGAGGCGGAAGCCGACAAGGAACGCACCATTATCATCGCCGAAGCCCAGCGGTCATCGCAAATTCTTCGTGGTGAAGGCGAAGGCGAGCGCAACCGTGTGATGGGCGAGGCCTTCGGCAAGGATCCGGAGTTCTTCGATTTCTACCGGTCCATGGAAGCCTACGGCGAAGCGTTCGGTGAAGGCACGACCATGGTCTTGAGCCCGGATTCCGAATTCTTCCGGTTCTTCGGGACCATGAAGGGCAAGTAACTGACGCACGAGGACACGTTATGATCGACCTTTTGACCGCACTGGCCCTGGCCGTTGCGCTCGAAGGGATCGCCTATGCGCTGTTTCCCGACGGTATGAAACGCATGATGATGATCGCCATCGAACAACCCGCCGCCAATCTGCGGGCGGCCGGGTTGACGGCGGCTGTCGTGGGGGTCGGCGTGGTTTGGCTGTTCCGTGGCGGCTGAATTGCGCAGTCGCCCTCATATTACCCCCCGCCGGCCACGCTTCAGCCACATTCAGGTTGCATATGATCATCACAAGTCGGCGTGCAGGCATTGCGCCTGGGCCGGCTAAGGTCTTAAATCTTACCCGGCCCGGGTTTCTGCGAGGCCCGCCGCCGTTGCAACGATGAGGTTCGAAAAATGAAATTACTGGCATTCGTGCATCCCGCCGCGCATTCCACGATCAGTCGTACATTTGAACGCGCGGCTTTCACCGTGGCGGCGCTGTTATTTATTACCTGGGCCGGCCTCGGTGCCGCCCAAGCCAAGGCGGCGCCGGAAAGCTTCGCCGATCTGGCTGAAAAGTTACTGCCCTCGGTGGTCAATATTTCGACGACCCAAACCGTGCAGGGCCGCGAAGGCCCGGCCATGCCGCAACTGCCGCCGGGCTCTCCGTTCGAAGAGTTCTTCAAGGAGTTTTTTGATCGCAACGGCCCGCAGCAGCGGTCGCGCCGGGCGACATCCTTGGGCTCCGGTTTCGTCATTTCCAAGGACGGTTACGTGGTCACCAATAACCACGTCATCGCCGATGCCGATGAGATTACGGTGATCCTTCAGGACGATACCCGGCTGCCGGCTGAATTGGTCGGGCGCGATCCGAAAACCGATCTCGCGGTGCTCAAGGTGAAACCGACGAAGGACCTGCCGGCCGTTGGCTTTGGTGATTCGACCATTGCCCGGGTCGGCGATTGGGTCGTCGCCATCGGCAACCCCTTCGGTCTCGGCGGGACGGTCACGGCCGGAATCATTTCGGCCCGTGGCCGCGACATCAACTCCGGTCCCTACGATGATTTCATTCAAACCGATGCATCGATCAATAAGGGCAACTCCGGCGGTCCGCTGTTTAATATGACAGGTCAGGTCATTGGAATTAACACGGCCATCTTCTCGACCACGGGCGGTAGTGTCGGCATTGGCTTCTCTATTCCGGCATCGACGGCGAAACCGGTGATTGATCAGTTGATCAAGAACGGTTCGGTGAAACGCGGCTGGCTGGGTGTGCATATCCAGGCCGTGACCGAGGAAATTGCCGAAACGCTTGGTTTGAAGAAGGCCGAGGGCGCTTTGGTCGCCAGTGTCATCAAAGGCAGCCCGGCGGAGAAAGCGAAGATCAAACCGGGCGACGTAATCATAACCTTTGACGGCAAGAACGTGACGGAAATGCGGTCGCTGCCCAGGATCGTCGCCGAGACCCAGGTCGGCAAGAAAGCCAAGATGACGGTTTGGCGCGATGGTTCGGTCACCACCTTGGATGTCGCTGTCGGGGAATTGGAAGATGACGCCCAGGTGGCCGCGAAGGGTGGCGGTGACTCGAAAGGCGGCGGCGAACGTGCCATCGATGATCTCGGCCTGACGCTCTCGGCCCTGACGGATCCGGTGCGCAGCCGCTTTAAACTGGCCAAGGACGCCAAGGGTCTGGTTGTCACCAAGGTCCAAGGCGACGGCCCGGCGGCGGAAAAAAACATCCGTCCCGGTGACCTGATTGTCGAGGTTTCCCAAGAAGAGGTCACCTCACCGGCGGACGTCGTCAACAAGGTCCGTGAGGTCAAGAAGGCTGGGCGCAAGACTGTGCTGCTGTTGCTCGAAGGGCAGGGCGGCATGCGGTTTGTTGTCGTCAAAATTCCGACGGGATGATGGCTTTCAGCCCCGTTTAAGCACGAGATGTATTTGCAGACGGCGCCCGGGGTATCCCTGGGCGCCGTTTTTTTGACTCAGGTATCGGCGGCAAATTCGTCGAGCCTGTATCCTTGGAAATACAGCAACGTCGTCAGGTCGCCATAGTCGATGCACGCCGGTGCCGCGGCGGCGACCACCGGCTTGCCGTGATAGGCGACCCCCAGGCCGGCGGCCTCAATCATCGGCAGATCGTTGGCACCGTCACCGACGGCCAGCGTCTGCGATGGCGTCAGGTCCAGTTCGGCGGCCAGCCGTTCAAGGGTCGCGCGCTTGGCCGCCTTGCCCAGGATCGGCTCAATAATTTTGCCGGTCAGTCTGGCGTCGGCGATCTCGAACCGGTTGGCGTGGTGTTCATGAAACCCGCAAGCGTCAGCGACCCTTGATGCGAAATATGTGAAGCCGCCGGAGACCAGCGCACAATGGGCGCCGGCGCCGCGCATGGTCCGAACCAGGGTGACGGCGCCGGCCGTCAGCGTTGTCTCGTCATAGGTATCGGCCAGCGCGGATGTGGGCAGATCGGCCAGCATGGCGCCGCGGTCCTTGACCGCTTGGCTGAATTTCAGCTCGCCGTTCATGGCCTTCTTGGTGATCGCCGCGACCGCGTCCTTCAAGCCCGCGTGGGCGGCCAGATCATCCAGGGTTTCAGACGTGACGATAGTTGCATCCATGTCGGCAACCAAAAGGCGCTTGCGCCGCCCTGCGTTCGCACCGGCCAAGATGTCCAAGGCGTGACCGTCGAGGACGCCGCGGACGGCCATTTCGGCGGCCCGCACATCAATACCGGTGAAGGCGATATCCGCGGCCTGGCCCGAAGCCAGCCAATCGACGTCACCGGTTTCGGCGCCGAGACCGTTGAGCGCGTCGCCCGCGTCGGCGACAATGGCCACGGTCAGGCCGCCGGGGTGCGGCGCGGCAAGGGTGAGGACCCGATCCATAGGGGTTTCCCATAAACGAAGTGAGGGGCGGTTGCAAAAATTGCGTGCCGACAACATCCAAGACGGCGCCGAAATGCCCAGCGGCGCGCCGGTGATCATCGTCGCCGGGCCGACGGCCAGCGGTAAATCCCATTTGGCCATGGTGCTGGCGGAACGCCACGGCGGTGAGATCGTCAACGCCGACAGCATGCAGATATACCGCGAACTATCCATTTTGACGGCCCGGCCCGACGCCGCCGATACGGCCCGCGTTGCGCATCATCTTTATGGTGTGCTGTCGGTCGCGGAAAGCTGCTCGGCCGGCGTTTGGTTGAACCTTGCCATGGCCGCCATTGAAGATATCCGCGGCCGCGGCCGGTTACCTATCGTCTGCGGCGGCACCGGTCTCTATCTGAAAGTGCTGCGCGACGGAATCGCGCCGGTGCCCGATGTGCCCGAGGCTGTCGTCAAGGCGGGCGGCGATATGTACGACCGCGACGGCGCGGCGGCCTTCCATGCCCGTCTTGGCGCCCTTGATGCGCGAGCCGCCGAGCGCCTGCCGCCTGCCGACCGGCAGCGTTTGATCCGCGCCTACGCGGTGGTCACGGCGACGGGCCGGACCCTGGATCAATGGCAGGCCGACCAACCGGCGACAGCCGGTGTCGGCGGTCCGTTTTTCACCCTATTGCTGGCGCCTGAGCGTGACGCGCTGTACGAACGCATCGGGGCACGCTTCGCGGCGATGGTCGAGGCCGGTGCCTTAGACGAGATCGCGGCCTTGCGGCGCCTTGACCTCGACCCGGACCTGCCGGCCTTGAAAGCGCTGGGTGTGCCGGAATTCACGGCCTGTCTGGATGGTGATCTGAGCCTGGATGAGGCGGTCGCGCGGGCCCAGCAACTGACCCGCAATTTCGCCAAACGCCAGACCACGTGGTTCCGCCATCAGCTGAGCGCCGAATTGACATGTGATGAATTCGGTCACGGCGCGGTGGATAAGGCCGATGCCGCGTTATCCGAATACCTGGGCCGGCAAACCTGATAAACTGGGTCGAAAGAGGAGACGTTTCATGCTTAGGGTATTGATTGCCGGGCTTATCTTGATATTCGGACCAGCAGGCGTATTCGCCGCCGACAAGCCAAGCAGTGCAAACTTGGCACGTTTCTTTGAGACCGTTGTCTTCGGCTCCGAAGAAAAGGATCTGATCAAGGGATCGACGGTGATCAAGAAATGGGACGGTGCGATCCGTATTACCGTATCAGCGCTGGCCGGCAAGATCATACCGAAGGCCGACGGCGGCCGGGAGATGAAGCTTTCGAAGCGACAACCGACGGCGATTGAGGTCAAACTGATCCGCAAGCACCTTAAATCGCTGTTTAAGATTACCGGCTTGAAAGCGGAGAGCGCCAAGAAAACCGGCAAGAAACCGAACCTCTTCATCAAGTTCGTCCCCCATAAGACGATGATGTCGCCAATCCACGTGCCCGGCGTGAATCCTAAAATACTGCGCCGGCTTGGCCGTGCCGGAACCTGCTATTTCCTCTCCGCGGACAAGCGGGGGCGGATCGTTTGGGCGACCATTGTCGTCAATAATCAGATGAGCGAACGGGAAATGGACGCCTGCCTGATGGAGGAAATGACCCAAACACTCGGGCTGCCTAATGATAGCGACCTGGTCAAGCCGTCGATGTTCAACAACCGTGCCCAGCCGACGGCCATCAACCGGACCGACCAAATTTTGATCCGCACGCTGTATGACAAGCGCCTGACCCCCGGCATGCCGCGCGGTGATGCCATGAAACTGGCGGCGCGTCTCATTGCGGCGTGGAACAAAAAGCTTCCCTAAAGGCCGTCAGCATGGTTTCGAGACGACGGATATTTGCGATTCAGACGTTTTTTAGTCATTTTACGCAATAATCAGAATGATTTTATTAAAAAATCTTTTGTAAAATTCCCCTTTCGGTGTTGACCGACCCGGTGTGACCCATTAGGTTTCGGCGCTTCCCGGCGGAAACCGACGGTTTCCGGGGCTGGGCGGTCGGGAGTTATCTGTGTTGGCGTTCATAGGGACGCCGGTCCCCTGATCGACTTTGAGCGAGTTAAGGGCCGGTGGCAGATGCCGACGACGGCGTGAGACGGCCCGAAACGATAAAGTTTTGACGACGAAGGAGCGACGGCAGTTATGGCCAGCAAAGAAATAAACGGCTCGGAAATTCTATTGAAAGCCCTGGATGAACAGGGCGTGACCGAGATTTTTGGCTATCCCGGCGGCGCCGTGTTGCCGATTTACGATGCCATCTTTCAGCAAAACCGCATCCGCCACATCCTGGTCCGCCAGGAAGGCGGCGCCGTGCATGCGGCGGAAGGCTATGCGCGCTCGACGGGTAAGGTCGGGGTTGTCTTGGTCACTTCGGGCCCCGGCGCAACGAACGCGGTCACCGGTCTGGCCGACGCGCTGATGGATTCGGTTCCGGTGATCTGCCTGACCGGCCAGGTGCCGACCCACCTGATTGGCAACGACGCATTCCAGGAAGCCGACACCACCGGCATCACCCGGCCCTGTACGAAACACAATTATCTGGTCAAAGACGTCAACGATCTGGCGCGCGTCGTTCATGAAGCCTTTCATGTGGCGACCAGCGGCCGGCCCGGCCCGGTGGTCATTGATCTGCCGAAAGACGTGCTGATGGCCATCGGCGACTACACGGCGAAGAACAAGGTCAAGGTGCGAAGCTATAACCCGACCGTCAAAGGCGATCTCTCACAGATCAAAAAGGCCGTCGATGTCATTGCCAAGGCGAAAAAGCCGCTGATCTACGCCGGCGGCGGGGTCATCAATTCGGGCCCGGCAGCCAGCCAGTTGCTGACCCAGTTCGTGAAAATGACCGGCGCGCCCTGCACCTTGACGCTCATGGGATTGGGCGCCTTCCCGGCCTCGGAAAAGCAATTTCTGGGCATGGTCGGCATGCACGGCACGTACGAATCGAACCTGGCCATGCACGGCTGTGATGCCCTGGTTTGCATCGGCGCGCGTTTCGACGACCGGGTGACCGGGCGTTTGGATGCGTTCTCACCTGATTCGACGAAGATCCATATCGACATCGACCCGTCCAGCATCAACAAGAACGTCCGCGTTGACCTGCCCATCGTCGGTGATGTCGGCCACATTCTGGAAGACATGATCAAGGTTTGGCGTTCCAGCCAGGCGAAACCGGATCAAAAGGCGCTGAAGGATTGGTGGAAGCAGATCGACGAGTGGCGGGCCGTCGATTGCCTGAGCTTCAAGCAGGGCGACAAGATCATCAAACCGCAATATGCCCTGCAGCGCATGTGGGAACTGACCCGCGCCACCAAGCGGGAAACCTTTGTCACAACCGAGGTCGGTCAACATCAGATGTGGGCGGCCCAGTATCTTGGCTTCGACAAACCTAACCAGTGGCTGACCTCGGGCGGGCTCGGCACCATGGGATATGGGCTGCCGTCGGCCATGGGCGTCCAGGTGGCCCACCCCGACGGCCTGGTGGTCTGCGTGGCCGGTGAAGCATCTTACATGATGAACATGCAGGAATTGTCGACCATTTCCCAATACCGGTTGCCGGTGAAGTCGTTCATCTTGAACAATTTCTATATGGGGATGGTGCGCCAATGGCAGGAACTGCTGCACGGCGGGCGCTATTCGGAAAGCTACATGAACAGCCTGCCGGACTTCATCAAATTGGCGGAGACCTTTGGCATGGTCGGTCTGCGCGCCACCAAGCCCAGCGAAGTCGATGACGTGATCAAGGAGATGATCAAGATTGATGGGCCGGTGATTGCCGATATCCACATTGACCAGAAGGAAAACTGCTTCCCGATGATCCCGTCCGGCGCAGCGCACAACGAAATGCTCCTGGGGCCCGACGACGAGGCCGAGAAACCGGTCTCGGAAGTGGGCATGGTGCTGGTCTAAGGTCCGGCCACCCGGCGTTGCATTCGGGGAAAACTGAACTATAACGAGGCGGCCTTCGGAGGCCTCAAGGCGCCTCAAGGCGCCCACGTGGGGAGATTTGAGAAGTGAACGCGGAAAGCGAAATCATCAATAGCCACACCATTGCGGTCCTGGTCGACAATGAACCGGGGGTCCTGGCGCGTGTCATCGGCCTGTTTTCGGGCCGCGGCTACAATATCGAAAGCCTGACCGTCGCCGAGACCGACCAGACCAACTCCATGAGCCGCATCACCATTGTCACCACGGGTACGCCGATGATCATCGAACAGATCAAGGCGCAGCTGCAGCGCCTGGTGCCGGTCCATAACGTCAAGGACCTGACCGTCGACGGCGCGTCGGTGGAACGCGAATTGGCCCTGGTCAAGGTGGTCGGTGAGGGTGATATCCGGGTTGAAAGCCTGCGCATCGCCGATATCTTCCGGGCCCGGGTGGTCGACAGCACCAACTCGTCCTTCGTCTTCGAAATCGTCGGCGATACGGGCAAGTTGGACGCGTTCATCCGCCTCATGGAACCGCTCGGCCTGACCGACGTATCACGCACCGGCGTCGCCGCCATCTCGCGCGGCGTCAACGCCATGGATGTCGTCTATTAACCTGGACGGCCAACCCATCAATTTGTTGAACGAACTGTAAGGATCGAAGGGATCAAAGCATGCGAGTTTATTACGATCGGGATGCCGACGTTAATCTGATCAAGGACAAAAACGTGGCGATTGCCGGCTACGGCAGCCAGGGTCATGCCCACGCGCTGAATTTGCGCGATTCGGGCTGCAAGAACATCACCATCGTGCTGCGCGAGGGCTCGGGCTCGGCGCCGAAAGCGGAGAACGACGGCTTCACCGTGAAAACCGCCGTCGAAGCCGCCAAGGACGCCGACGTGTTCATGGTGCTGACCCCGGACGAAGGCCAGGCTGATCTGTATAACGATCACGTCCACGCCAACCTGAAGGAAGGTGCCGCACTGGCTTTCGCCCACGGCCTCAACATACACTTCGGCTTGATTGAGCCGCGTTCGGACATCGACGTGTTCATGATCGCGCCGAAGGGCCCCGGCCACACGGTGCGGTCCGAATACGACCGCGGCGCCGGCGTGCCGACCCTGGTCGCCGTTGCCCAGGACGCTTCAGGCAACACCATGGACGTGGCGCTCAGCTACGCCGCCGGCATTGGCGGCGGCCGCGCCGGGATCGTTGAGACGACCTTCAAGGAAGAATGCGAAACCGACCTGTTCGGTGAGCAGGTCGTGCTGTGCGGTGGCCTCACCGCGCTGATCATGGCCGGTTATGAAACGCTGATCGAAGCCGGTTACGCGCCGGAGATGGCGTATTTCGAATGCTGTCACGAGGTCAAGCTGATCGTTGATCTGATCTACGAAGGCGGCATCGCCAACATGCGCTATTCGGTCTCCAACACGGCCGAGTACGGTGACTACATCACCGGTCCGAAAATCATCGACGACGGCACCAAGGCCCGCATGAAAGCGGTCCTCGCCGATATCCAGGACGGCACCTTCACTCGCAACTGGATGACTGAAAACAAGGTCGGCCAGCCGAACTTCAAGGCCATGCGCCGCATCGGCGCGGAGCACGAAATCGAACAGGTCGGCGAACGCCTCCGCGGCATGATGCCGTGGATCGCCGAGAACGCCTTGGTGGACAAGACCAAGAACTAGAATTCAGAAAAAACCGCCGGCATCAGAACCGGCTGCCCGCTCTTGGGTCACACCCCGCCTTCGGTTTCGGAGGCGGGGTGTTTATTTAAGATCGTAGCGACGCCAAGAAAGGTCCGCTAAGCTTCCTTATAGGGAGGCGTTAGCACATGATTCCCCAAGTCCCACTTCCTAACGGCCCGGTGCTGCTCGACGGCGGCATGGGCCAGGAATTGCTGGCCCGCGTCGGCGGCAGTGTCGGTGAGTTGTGGTCGGCGCAGGTGCTGTTGGATAAGCCGAAGCTGGTTCAAGAGGTCCACGAGGATTTCATCCGGGCCGGCGCGCGGATCATCACCACCAACACCTACACGGCGATCCGCACCAAACTGGACGATGCCGGCATGGGGTTTCTGTTCGAGGACCTGAACCGCCGCGCCGGCAAGTTGGCGGTGCAGGCGCGCGACAGCGTCGGCGATGCGGACGTGCTGATCACCGGATCGCTGCCGCCGTTTTATGGCAGCTTCCGGCCCGATCTGGTCCAGGCCTTCGATGTCATCGAGCCCATGTACCGCGAGCAGGCCGAGGTGTTGGCGCCCTATGTGGACTTCTTTTTATGCGAGACCATGTCGAGTGCCGCCGAAGCGGTCGCCGCCGTGGCCGGCGCGGCGCCGCTGGGGAAGCCGATCTGGGTGGCCTGGACGCTGGAGGATCACGGCTCGGCGCGGCTGCGCAGCGGCGAAACCGTCGCCGAGGCTTATGCGGCCCTGGACGGGTTGCCGGTCAGCGGCTTTCTGGTCAACTGCTGTTCGCCGGAAAGCGTCACGGCGGCCATGCCGGCATTGGCCGCGGTCGGCGGCCAGGGCAATTGGCCGGTCGGCGGTTTTGCCAACGGGTTCGCGGAGATACCCGACGATTGGGAATCCGGCGACGGCATCGAGACGCTTGGTCGGCGGCACGATCTTGACGAGGCGATTTATGCCAGCCACGTCAAGGATTGGCTGGACGCCGGTGCGCGGCTGGTCGGTGGCTGTTGTGAGATTGGGCCGGGGCATATCGCGCGGTTGCGGCGGCTGCTGGATGAAAGACCCGCGCCCGGGGCATGAACGCCGAAAAATTATTTTCCAGTAGAGGGTTGAAATTCCTATTGCGTCTGCCCATCTCTTTCTCATGCGCTGCGGACCAGCGGCAGTGGCACGCTATTTTACATTGTGAAGATGACTCCGCATCGGTGATGGCCGGGACGGAGAACCGCCGGGACTGATGCGATGCGTTGGGTTCGGAGGCGTTAGGAAACCGTGGACGTTCGCGGGTGTATTTGATTGCGCCTATGCCCGATGTGCCATTGGCGGTGTGCCCAAATTCTGTTGTCATTCCCGCCGGCGCGGGAATGACAATGGTGGTGAGGGGCAGAGTAACGCGTCATCTTAACGCGAGCGCGAGGTTATCCTCTGGACGAGGGCAGCAGACCGCAGCCGTGGTTGGACACATCGGTCCCGCCGAAGACCGCGCATCATCACAACGTGACCATGGCGCCATGCGGCGCCGCGTAAGCGCGATGTGATCCCCCGGAGGATGTTCTGGGACCGTCGCCGCCTATGCGGCGGCGTAAGCCCAGGCTATCCCCCGGAGGGGTGTGCAGCAGATCGCAGCCGCCGTTGGACACATCGGTCCCGCCAAAGACGACGCATCGACGATGCGCCGTCTCCTCCCGGGGCCATCCCGGGACCTCACGTGGTCAAATGGCGTTAACTCCCGTCAATATGGATACCTTCCGTCAACTTTTGGATCATTTGTCACAAATACGGTCACAAATGTGTCCATTCTAAGTCATTGATTCTATTGATGTGATGTCGAATAGGTTAACGGAAATGGATACGTTTGTGTACGTAAGGACACGTTTGGATACGAAACGTACAGGACGGTTGGCCGGTAGGCCGTCCGCAACACTCTTTTAACCCCGGTGCGGCACAATCAGGTTGACAAGGTTGGGTCTTCCGGTGTTTTGTCTGGAGATTGCGCGCCGATCCGGCGGGCGTTTATGAGGCGAGCTTATGGTCCACGGACCTCACATGTTGCGGAATGACGACGGCCTTCTGGCCGGTCGTGGCCGTGCGCTCGCCCTCCTTCTTGTCCCGGAAGGGGCCCTTCGACTTAGGTGCCCCTGAACGCAAATGCCGGCGTCCCACGACGGGAGGCCGCGTTCAGGGGAACGTCCCATAGTAATTTTTGGCGACTCCTAAGTTGAGGAAAGGAACAAACCCATGAGTACAGATATGAGCACGGACCCGAACCGGGTCATCATCTTCGATACCACCTTGCGCGACGGCGAACAGTCACCCGGCTGCTCCATGAACCTGGAGGAAAAACTCCGGGTCGCGAAAATGCTGGAGGCCATGGGCGTCGATGTCATCGAGGCCGGCTTCCCGATCGCCTCGCCGGGCGATTTCGAAGCGGTCCAAGAAGTCGCTAAGGTGGTTAAGGATTCCATCGTTTGCGGCCTGGCCAGGTCCGGCAACATGGACGTCGACAGCGCCGGCGAGGCCCTGAAGCCGGCTGAGCGAAAACGCATCCATACGTTCATCTCGACCAGCCCGCTGCATATGAGCGCGAAGTTGCAGATGACCCCGGAAGAAGTCCATCAAGCGGTGATCGACAGCGTGACCCGGGCGCGCGGCTATACGGACGACGTGGAGTGGTCGGCGGAAGACGGTACGCGGACCGAACACGACTTCCTCTGCCAATGCGTGGAAAGCGCTATCAAAGCCGGCGCGACGACGATCAATATTCCCGACACCGTCGGCTATACCATGCCCGAAGAGTTCACGGCGTTGATCAAGATGGTCATGGAGCGTGTGCCGAATGCCGACAAGGCCGTGTTTTCGGTGCATTGTCACAACGACTTGGGCTTGGCCGTGGCCAACTCCCTGGCCGCCGTGGCGGCCGGTGCCCGGCAGGTCGAATGCACCATCAACGGCATCGGTGAACGGGCCGGCAATGCGTCCTTGGAAGAGATCATCATGGCGCTGCGGACCCGCCACGACATCATGCCCTATAGCAATGAAATCGTCACCGAAGACATCACCAAGGCCTCGCGCCTGGTCTCCGGGGTCACCGGTTTCAATGTGCAGCCCAACAAGGCCATCGTTGGCGCCAACGCCTTTGCCCACGAGGCCGGCATCCACCAGGACGGTGTGTTGAAGGATTCGCGGACCTACGAAATCATGACCCCCGAATCCGTCGGCCTGACCACCAACAAGTTGGTCCTGGGCAAGCATTCGGGCCGCCATGCTTTTAACGAAAAACTCAAGGATTTGGGCTACGACATCGGCGACAACGCCCGCCAGGATGCCTTTCGCCGGTTCAAGGTGTTGGCGGATTTGAAAAAGGACGTGTTCGACGAAGACATCATCGCCCTGGTCGATGACGAGGTCCTGCATTCGGATGACCGCATCCAGGTGGTTGCCTTGGAAATCAACTGCGGCACCGTCCACAATCCGCCAAAGGCGTCCCTGACACTCAGCATCGATGGCGAAGAGCGGGCTTGCGACGGCACCGGCGATGGTCCGGTGGACGCGGCCTTCAACTGCATCAAGGAACTGTTCCCGCACGCGACGACTCTGCAACTGTATCAAGTCTCGGCCGTCACCCACGGAACGGACGCGCAGGCCGAGGTCACCGTGCGCCTGGAGGAGGACGGCAAAACCGTCAACGGCCAAGGCGCGGACACGGATACCATGGTGGCGTCGGTGAAGGCCTATGTGCATGCCTTGAACAAATTATTGGTGAAGCGCGAAAAAACCGCGCCGGCGGCGCTTTCGGCCTAGTAACCGGGGTTGCGAACACTTATAAATGCGGTGCCGGTGCCGAAGAACTTCTTCGATGCCGGCGCCGCATTAATCATTCGTTGACCATTTTACTTTAGCGACACTGTATGTTCTCACGTCTTTTCGGATTCCTCTCGGCCGACATGGCCATCGATCTGGGCACCGCCAACACGCTCGTCTATGTGAAGGGCCGCGGCATTGTCTTGAATGAACCGTCCGTGGTCGCCATTCAGGAGGTCAAGGGCAAGAAGCAGGTCCTGGCCGTCGGTGAGGAGGCCAAGCAGATGCTGGGTCGCACGCCGGGCAACATCCGCGCCATCCGGCCGTTGCGCGATGGCGTCATCGCCGACTTCGAAGTCGCCGAAGAGATGATCAAGTATTTCATCCGCAAGGTTCACAACCGACGCAGCTTCGCGGCCCCCGTGGTTGTCGTCTGCGTGCCGTCCGGGTCAACGGCGGTCGAACGCCGGGCCATTCAGGACTCGGCCGAGAACGCTGGTGCGCGCCGGGTGTTCCTGATCGAAGAACCCATGGCGGCGGCCATCGGCGCCGGCCTGCCGGTGACCGAACCGACCGGCTCGATGGTTGTCGATATCGGTGGCGGCACCACGGAAGTCGCGGTGCTGTCCTTGGGCGGCATTGTCTATTCGCGTTCTGTCCGGGTTGGCGGCGACAAGATGGACGAGGCGATTATCGCCTACATCCGCCGCAACCATAATCTTCTGGTTGGCGAAGGAAGTGCGGCGCGCATCAAGGAAGACATCGGATCGGCCTGCCCACCGGAAGAGACCGAGGGCCAGACCATGGAAATCAAGGGCCGCGATTTGATGAACGGGGTCCCGAAGGAATTGATTATTTCCGAACGCCAGATTGCCGAAAGCCTGGCCGAGCCGGTTGGCGCCATCATTGAAGCGGTCAAGGTGGCGTTGGAACACACGGCGCCTGAACTGGCCGCCGACATCGTTGACAAGGGCATCGTGTTGACCGGCGGCGGGGCGCTGTTGGGGAACATGGATTTCGTTCTCCGCCACTCGACGGGCCTGCCCGTATCCATTGCCGACGACCCGCTCAGCTGCGTCGTGCTGGGTACCGGACGGGCGCTTGAAGAGATGAAGCGCTTGAAGGACGTCCTGACGACGATGTATTAGGCGCTTAACGGCCTTATTATTGTCGAAACTTTCCGTTAATATACTTGCGAATACAGTGGTCACTTGAAATTCTGGAATTGAACTGAAAATTTCGGGCCGGAATGACGTGAAACGCGTCGTTTCCATGACTTGGGGCGAGAAAGTCGCGTGAAGAATTCGACACGCACCGTCAACCGTATTGCCGCGCCGGTTAAAAGCGCCGCGCAACGCTTCGCCTATCTGTTGCTGATCCTAGGTGCCGTTGGTGTGCTGGTTATCGGTCGCGTCGATGTCGCCAGCATGGAACAAGTGCAAATTCAAATCGTTGATGCCGTGGCGCCGATCCTTGATGTGGCCGGACGGCCGGTGGAGAGTTTCAACCGGGGTGTCGAGCGCATGCAAGAGCTTTACACCGTTTATGACCAGAACGAGAAGCTGCGCCAAGAGCGTGACCGGTTGCTGCATTGGCAGGCCTTGGCCCGGAAACTGGAAACCGAAAATCGTACCCTCAAGGGGTTGTTGAATTTTTCCACCGGACCGGAACCAAGTTTCATTGCGGCCCGCGTGGTTGCGGATCCGGGCGGTGCCTTCGCTCATAGTTTGATCCTGAACGCCGGCGACCGCGCCGGCGTGCGCAAGGGCCAAGCGACGGTAACAGGCGACGGTTTGGTCGGCCGTATTTCGAGTGTCGGACGGCGATCGTCTCGTCTGTTGCTGATCACCGATTTGAACTCACGTATTCCCATCGCCATCGAATCGAACCGAACACGGGCTGTCATGGCCGGGACCAACACAGGGCGACCGCGTCTGATCCACCTGCCGACAGGGGCCGTGATTGCGAAGGGTGACCGCGTGGTGACGTCGGGGCACGGCGGGGTGTTCCCGAGTGGACTGCCGATTGGTATCGTCGCGTCAGCGAACGACGGCATCATCGAGGTGCAACCCTACGTCAATCGCGAGCGCATCGAATACGTGCGCGTTCTCGATTATAATCTTCAAGGCATCATTCAATCGGGTCCCGACCGCAGCGCTCGCGCGCCGGTGCGATGAACAGCCCAACCGGAGGATTTCCATGAAACCGACGGTCTGGCATCGCATGGACACTATGAGCCGACAGCTGACGCCGTTTCTGCTGACCATCATGTTGGTTTTGTTGAGCGCAATTCCGTTTCAGGTTCCCGGTTTGGCGCGGATCATGCCGCTGTTTTCACTAATGGCGATCTTTCATTGGGGGGTCAACCGGTCTGAACTGCTGCCGGTCTATGCGGTATTTTGCATTGGCATATTCCAAGATGCCCTGAGCGGCGTGCCCATGGGTGTTCATACGGTTGTTTTTGTCATGGCCTACAGCGTTGTCCTTGCCCAGCATCGGTTCTTTCTTGGTAAATCGTTTTATGTGATCTGGCTTGGCTACGCGTTGGTCGCGGCCGGATCGTTCTTGTTGATCTGGATGTTGGTCTCGGCCTTCAGCGCCGCTGCCGTCGATTCTCGCGCGGTCGTCAGCCAGTACCTTTTGAGCGTCGGCTGCTATCCCGTCGTCGCACACCTTTTTTCGCGCTGGCAGCGCGCCGTCCTGCAGCAGGTCTGACATGAACCGGGATGTGGAACGCCATAAACTGTTCAATCGACGTAGCGTCATGCTGTTGGGCGGTCAGGCGACGTTGTTCTCCGCGCTGATCGGACGCATGTATTATCTGCAAGTCCTGGAGGCCGAGCGCTATAAGACGCTGGCCGATGAGAACCGCATCAATCTTCGCCTGTTGCCCCCGCCGAGAGGACGCATCATTGATCGGTTCGGATTACCTTTGGCCAGCAATCAGCAAAACTATCGGGTGTTGTTAATTCCCGAAGATACGCGGGATGTTGTCGCGACGTTGGACAGCCTTGCCGAGATCATTGCCATCGGCTCCGGCGAGCGCCGTCGAATACTGCGCGATGTCAAACGCAACCGCAGTTTTGTTCCGGTGACGTTACGTGAGAATTTAGACTGGCAGCAGGTCGCCCGAATTGAGGTCAATGCACCGGACTTGCCGGGTGTGATGATCGATGTGGGGCAGAGCCGCAATTATCCCTTTGGTCATGACCTTGCTCATGTGCTCGGTTACGTGGCGGCGGTCTCGCCGAAGGATTTGAGCGGCGATCCGTTGCTGGAACTGCCCGGCTTTCGGATCGGCAAAGCAGGCGTCGAACGGGTTCACGATCTGGCCTTACGGGGGTCGGGCGGTAGTTCCCAGGTTGAGGTCAACGCGTTCGGCCGCGTTATTCGTGAATTGCAGCGCAAGGAAGGCCAGCCGGGCGCCGAAGTGCAGTTGACCATCGATATGGAATTGCAGCGGTTTACCCGTCAACGTTTGGCCGATGAAAGCGCCGCCGTCGTTGTTCTCGACATCCATAGCGGTGACGTCTTGGCCATGGTCTCCAATCCCAGCTTTGATCCGAACAGTTTTAATCGAGGTCTGAGTTTGGTGGAATGGCAGGCATTGGTTCAGAACCCCCGGGCACCGTTGATCAACAAAACCATCGCCGGTCGCTACGCACCGGGATCGACCTTCAAGATGTGTGTATTGCTGGCCGCTCTCGAAAAAGGCGTGATTTCAGAATCCAGCCAGGTGTTTTGTTCCGGCTTCACGGAATTGGGCGACGCCCGGTTTCACTGTTGGAAAAAGCACGGTCATGGACTTCTGGGCGCCGAACAGGCGATCGTCCAATCCTGCGACGTATTTTTCTACGAGCTTGCCAAGCGGACCGGGATTGAGCGCATTGCCGCCATGGCGCGGCGCCTGGGCATGGGGACTAAATTGGACGTGGACCTGCCGGGCGAACAGGCGGGTTTGGTGCCCACGCCGAAGTGGAAACGCGGCGCTCTGGATGCGCCCTGGCATCAAGGTGAAACTTTGATCGCTGGCATCGGGCAGGGCTATCTTTTGGCGACACCACTACAATTGGCGGTGATGACGGCACAGTTGGCGAACGGCGGCTTCATCGTGAAACCGCGACTGACCAAAGATATCGTAAACGAAGGCGCGGCAAAAGGCGATGCGGCGACGAAGCTCACGAGCCTGCATCTGCCACCTCGGCATCTGGAAATTGTCCGCCAGGCCATGTCCAGTGTTGTCAACAGTCCCCGCGGTACGGCCTATCGGGCACGAATTAAAGAGCCCGGCCTGGAGATGGCAGGAAAGACCGGCACCGTGCAAGTGCGCCGGATCAGCAAAGCAGAACGCGAAAGCGGTGTGCTGAAGAACAAAGACCTGCCTTGGAAAGACCGTGACCATGCGCTGTTTGTCGGATACGCGCCCGAGGACAATCCGCGCTATGCCGTCGCGGTGGTTGTTGAACACGGTGGCGGTGGCTCCAGCAAGGCGGCCCCCATTGCGCGCGATATCCTGCGTGAAGCCCAGCAGCGCAATTCGGCGCGGACGGACATGAAAACGGCCCGTCGCATCCCAACACCGCCGATTGCGGGAGGCGATGAGGGATGAAAGAAGACAGCCTAAACCCGCCGGAATTTACCTTCGTCCAGAAATTCCTGAATATTCATTGGTTCTTGGTGTTCTTTATCTGCCTAACCGCGGCAATTGGTGTCGCCATGCTTTATTCGGCCGCCAACGGCAGTTTCCAGCCATGGGCATCGCGCCAGATGGTGCGGTTCGGGGTTGGGCTTTTGGTGATGATGACGGTGGCTTTGGTGGACGTACGTATCTGGCTGCGCTTCGCCTATGTCTTCTATGGTTTGAGTCTGGTCTTGTTGATCCTCGTCGAGTTCATGGGGTTTGTCGGTATGGGTGCCCAACGTTGGCTGGATCTTGGTTACTTCAACCTGCAGCCTTCGGAACTAATGAAGATCGCGTTGGTTTTGGCGCTGGCGCGTTATTTCCATGGTCTCAATATGGAAGAAGTGGCGCAGCCGACCCGGCTACTTATACCGCTTTTCATGGTTTTCGCCCCGGCTGCCTTGGTGCTTCGCCAACCCGATCTCGGCACAGCGTTGATGTTGGTGATGGCCAGCGGCGCCCTGTTCTTTGTGGCTGGTGTTCGCATGTGGAAGTTCGCCGTGGTGATCATTTCCGGTTTAGTCGCGGCGCCAGTGGGTTGGCAGTTCCTGCATGAATACCAAAAGCAGCGTATCCTGACGTTTCTCAATCCGGAGGTCGATCCGCTGGGCGCCGGCTATCACATTATCCAGTCGAAAATTGCGCTCGGTTCCGGCGGCTTAATCGGCAAGGGCTATATGCAGGGCACACAGGGGCATTTGAATTTTCTGCCTGAAATGCAAACCGATTTTATTTTCACCATGTTGGCTGAGGAATTCGGATTGGTCGGCGGGCTCGGCTTGCTGGCTTTATATGGGCTATTGCTGGTATTCGGCGCGATCATCGCCATGCGATCGAACAGTCAGTTCGGCCGTCTGATGGCCATGGGGGTTAGCGTCACCTTCTTCCTTTACGTATTCATCAACATTGCCATGGTGATGGGTTTGATCCCCGTCGTCGGCGTACCGCTACCATTGGTTTCCTATGGTGGCACGGCGATGATGACACTGCTCATCGGGTTTGGCCTGTTGATCGGGGTTTGGGTTCACCGCGATGTCACCATCGGTCGGCGCGGCGGCGACGAGGTCTAAGAGACCTAATGGTACTCTGGTTTTAGCACATATCGACAAAGCCGATGGCCTCTGCTATACGGCTCCTTCCTCAAGGACGGGCGATTAGCTCAGTTGGTAGAGCAGCTGACTCTTAATCAGCGGGTCGTAGGTTCGAATCCTACATCGCCCACCACTTAAGTTATTGAAAATAAACGAATAAATATAACTCCGGACGGAAGAATCTGGAGTTTATTTTTTCTAGGTCTCACATAGGTCGCAGGTGATATCCAAAGTGAGCGGGTTTGGTCGTACTTAGTCTGTCAGACTCACTTTTTTCTCCTACGAATTCCGGAACGAAATTTTCGAGGTAGGGGTCCCTGAGCAGATATCGGGGAGTGGGGGGAAGAAAATGCGGGTCAGTTCCGCCAACCAATGCAGAACCGCGTAATTTGAGCAAATTTTCACGGCTTTTTTCGACTACCAGCGTTTAAACTTTGGCGCGTATTCTATTGCGCGTTACAAGCGCAGCCTGGAGGCTGGCGACACGTATATGAACTTCTAATGCAGCTGTTCCCGCACGCCTTACTTTTTCGACAAATTTTGCAGCATATTTTTGGCGTAATCGGGCGGCTAGATTTCTGCGTTCCTGCCCGCCCTCTGTTGGATTTTCTCCAATCCCATGGCATTTGAAATTCGCCTGCCCAAAGGCCACGGGCGGCACGTTTTGCTGACTCCTCTTCTTTGACATACGCATCACTGTATTTCCGATACGCAATAGACCAACCGGCCTCAACACTGCCAGCATTGATATTATTACCGTTTACGAAACAAGTGCCGAGAAGCCGCAGGTAAATATCTTTATCCGTCCAATCACATCTCACCACTTTGCCGGTCGTTTTCTGGTACATCCAAGTTGTAGAGACATTGCCGCATCGAAAATCAATCTCGTTAGCGTCTTTGCACCACTGGACACCTTCTGGCGCATCTATTCCTTGTAGTCGAATACGCCACCCTTTGATTTCGAGAGAGTCGCCGTCAATTACTTTAGCGTGCCCGCTAACTGTCTCTGCAAAAGCGGTTCCCTCACTGATGATTGTCATCAGGCAAGCGAGCAACGCGACTACGCAGCAGAAAGGAGCTTTCTTCATATCACTTCAAACCAAAGCCGAATTTGATTTCCCTAGATTGATCTCCAAACTAGTAAATGAGGTGAATATCTCACTCAGTTAAGTTGCAGAAAAATGTATAGTAAATTATACTCTTGGTTACAAAAACAAGAATAACTGGCGCCGAATATTGGGTGCTTTGGAATTGCAGGGAGGCGTTGGGACTGACAAGCCTCTAACCATGATTGGAATCCTTCGCAACCGTCTCGCAACGGAGCGATTTGCATGGCTATAAATGAACTACCAGATCAAAAAGATCAATTAGAACCAGATCAAAAAGATCAATTAGAAAATGAGATGACGCTATCTGACCGGGCGCGTGTGGGTAGGCGTCTGATATGGGCCGCCTGGGGCGTTGAAATAATTGCTGCCGGAATTGGCCTCCTCATAGCCGTCTTAATTATTGTGTCAACTCAAGCCAGAATTCAGGGGCTAAACGGCCAAGTGTCGGCTGCCAGCGGGATTATGAGCGCATTCCTTGGTGGCTTACCTTTCATTATGGTTGCTGTTGTCGAACTTACGAAAATTCCGCTCGCAACGGCCTGTTATCATGCTCGAAGTCATATTTGGAAATGGGTGCTCGGATTCGGACTTCTATTTTTAATGGTCATTACATTTGAGACGATTCTCAATGGCTTCGAACGAAACTTCACGCAACGGACCTATGTCATAAAGCAGCTGAAGAAGAAACTGATCCACACGAATGAAGAAATTTCTAAAGTCGAGTCAGACACGAAATCTTTGTCTGCCATAACTGCTGCGACAATCCGCCAAGAATTTGAGAATGAAATTGATCAAATTGATCGAAATCGTGCGACGGAATTTTCAAACATCGAAAATCAAATTCAACAAGCCAAGATTACGCACTCAGGACGGCAGGCTGAGGTCATTCGGGACCAAAAAGCTACGAATGATGAAGAGATGGCGCGAATTGACGCTGCTTACACCGAAGACAAAAAGCGTATTAATAGTGAGTTTGAGAAAAAAACAGCGCTAGGCCAAACCGATGTATCTCAACAGCAACTGAACCTGAGAGAAAGAGTTGCTTCGCTTAAGTCTGATATCGACAAGCTGAATAACCAAAAACAGCAAGAGCTTTCTCGCATAAAGGACCCGGCCGACAATTCCAGTGCCCTGTCGAAAGAAATTGAACGCATTGAGAAGGATTTTGCATCCCGCATCGCTAAAGTTGAAGAAACGTTAAAAAGCGAAAGGGAAAGCAGCGAAAGTAAGATCGGCGGTCTCCGAGATGAGATTTCTGAGCTTCAAGAGACCAAAATCAAAGAACTTGAGGCGCTGTCATTTTTTACAACTGATCAGGAGCGCAAGGATACCGCTGCCAGATTTGACGTGCGTATTGAGTCCCTAAAAATCGATTTAGATAGTCTTCAGTCTCGTGTTTCTACAATTGATCCGGCCGAGCGAATTGCCGCATTGGATAGGGAGAAAGACAATCAAATTGAAAACATTCGGGGTAAATATGGTGAAGCGGCAGCATCAGGCCAAACTGAACGAAGTAGTATAGATCGGAAATATGCAGGAGAGGTAAATCCTATTCGCCAGAGACTCCGGAGCGTCGAAGCAAAATTGGCAAATCTCTCAGCGCAAACTCTAATTTCCGACGCCGCAAATGAACGGGATCAAAAGTTCAAAGATATTACTGATCGATATCAGAAACGACGGAAGGAATTGGAAGTACGAGGGGATCAACTGGCTAATCAGTTGGCGTCTGCGCTATCAGAAAACAAAGACAAACTCCAACCGATCTTAGATAGTTTGCAGCGACAACGATCAGAGACTACCGAAAAATATGCGGAGCTTCGGGAGAAGGCCCAAAGGCGCCATTCAGCGAACCAAGAAGACCTTACAAGCCGCGAAAACCAAGTGGCGGATTTACGTGTTCGATCTGCAGAGCTACGGCAAGAAAGGCTGTCACTTCGTGACGAGATCAACAGAAACGCCGAAGACAGCCAAATTTATCGAGTAACTGCGTTATGGGTTGGGAAAGATAGCCCCGCAGACATCACGAATGAGGAACTTCGAACAGTCTCATTCATATGGTTTGGCTCACTTGCCGCGATTACCGCATGGACCGGAACACTGTTGGCTTTTGCTGGTTTAGCTGTTCGTTACGGTGGGGGTGGGCAGCAGCCACGGCTTAGAGTGTTACTGGCGAAAGCGCTCCACGGTATTCGTGCTTTGGCTGTTGATTCGAGGCGAAGAGCGCGAAAACCAATTATCAAAGAGATTGAGAAGGAAGTCGTGATCACTGTTGAAGTAACGAAGGAAGTTCCGGTCGATAAGGTGGTGTTTAAAGAGGTTCCTAAGGAGGTAATACGCAAAGAGCTGGTCTACGTCCCATTCTTCTCAGACGATCCTGGAATTCTAAGCAGGACAGTGGATGAATTTGGACTTTCTCGTTCGGCGGAAGATGCAACTAAACCCGATCCACCGTCTCCAGATGACAGCGGTGATTCTGAGACAAAAGCAGCGGCGGAGTGAACTATGGTGGATAATCGACCAGAATTTACGGTCCACAATTTCGACGCCGTGAACCAGTATGTAGCCTCAATGGCTGAGCGTCACCGAACGTCAGTCACCGCAAAAAAGGCAGACATATTTTCGGTGTACGCAAAGCACGGTTCCATTCTTTTGGTCGCAGTTGGAATTACAGCTGCGTTGATTTTCTGGGGGTACTGGCTTCTCAAGAAAAAACCCGAAGCAAAGGTGATTACAACCGAGAAAATCATTGAGCGGCCAATCAAGATCGAACCCAAAATTTATGTTACTGGTGTTGGAGCTCAGTCTCCGGCAAATGAAGTTCGGAGTGCGGCTGAGGGGCGTGTGGCATCATTGGCTCAGTCCAGTAGTGCATCTGCCGACGGGCAAATCTCCAATGTGACACCAATTTACAACTTCAATATTTTCAAGCAGGTTCCGTTTAATCGAGATGGGATCGATGAAGTTGTCATAGGCATGAAATACGACGACAGTGAATCAAAAGCTCCATCAAGTCAGTGGTGTTACATTTTGAGCCTTAATCTTGACGGCACGGCCACGCGGATGACATTAGCGCACAAGACAAAATCGTATGGAAAAACCAAGCAGCATCTAACATTCGCCCAAGCGTCAAAACTCGGAACGAAACTTTCGACACTCCGCTCTGCACAGAAGCTGTGCGTTTTCGAATAAGCGGTTTGCGCGACTACTTTATCGTTGCAGGCTTACTCGATGATTAGAGCGTCAGCAAAAACTTATCGTCGCCGTAGTGGATGCTATATATCCGCGCTACTTATTCTATTTCTGATTTTTTCTAATTTGGAAACAGACGCTGGGTGGTTTTCAGATGAAAACCCAGAGGATTGCTATAATAGTAAAATTAGCAAGTGTGATTCTTTGCCATGCCGACATGCGGTTAGAATTGGTTGCGATAGAAAATTTTCAAAGGATAAATTGGAGGAGGATATTGGTAGATGCATAATAAGGGAGTCTAACAATATCGTTGGAAATTATGGCGTTAGGGCCACTGTCCAAGGTTGTATATGGAATGAAAGATGCGGTAGTGCGGGACAAGGTGGAGTGGGGATATGCTTGTTGGAGAGCTTGGACGAAATTTATAACGCAAGAGATTACAAATTTAATCTTCGAAAATGCCTCAGAAATAAGGATCGCGTGAGAAATGCATATGGCCTTGATAAGGCTGAAGGTGATTGTAGATAGCTTCGATACCTGGGGTGCTAGACGCTGCTCCAATCCTCGACAACGTAATTCGTCAGGCCCAAATGGAAATCGGCGGGTTTTATCACCTCCCTTTCGCTGCGATTAATGCTCCGACAACCGGTGGGGCATAATTGTTGTCTCCTGATATCCGGAATGATTCAGTGAGCGGTTCGGAGGCATTAGCAAGGCAATGTAGTGCAGTGCGGACAACGTCGGATGCTCTCCCACTGTCAGAAACGGACGCTCGTTGAACCGCCGCCCAAGCAGAGTTTTCGTGTTGGTCCAACCAGTCACTGGCTTGCTGCAGCAACTTTCCTTCCATGAATAGCCGACAGATCAACGCAACGATGGCTGCCGCGTCTCCGGCTTCCGGATGAAGATGAGTGATCCTTGCTTCCTGCCGGGCCAATGTTGCAATTTTTTCAGTCGGAATATCTGGGCAAGCCGCGAGGGGCGATATTCGCTGGGCAGGGGAACAACCAGCTGTCATCCCGTTGAGTTCTGCGTCGGCAGCTAGGACGGATTCAACTGGCAAGATTCCCTGATCAATTTTGCTGAATACAATCGCGAATGTCGGTCCAGTATCGAATGCTCCACTTCGCCACCACCTCAAATACCGTGCTCCCAGGTCGTCAATATCTAGCGTTTGGCAAGCGGAGAGACTTTCTGCGACGATTGCGGCTTTTTGGGTAGGGCCGCCGATGGTATCGCCCAGTCTTATACCGTTCAAAACTGTCTGATATGTGGATATCATGGCCGACAACTATACCATAATGCGGCAATTCATCGATGTGCGAGCTTGATCGCGCCTCGTGCCTGATCTGGCCTAATAGAAGGCGAGTATTGTGGTTGGGTTCTAGCTCGGGAATTCCTCATGTCTAGTTGGGATCGCCCACCTCCTTCGATCTAGATAGTAACGGGCAGCACGTTTCTAAGCCACTTTTGAGGTTTCGATGATCAGCGGTCAAATTTTATGAAGGCGAATGAAAACACCGAAATTAGGCGTTCCCTGAAGCGCCGTAGAGCGCGTTGATTTTGATGGGAGTGGGCAGTTTAAATCAATCGAGATGCGTCCTGTGGCGCCATACAGGCGATCCTAGAGGCCCCATCCAGGGGGCTGAACGCTGCACCATTTATTGCTGCAATCTGTTTTTGGACATGCGCTCTTCGCGGTTACCCAGTGGGGGTGGGCGAGTTTGCGACCAATCTTTCATCGCGATGCCGAAAATATTTTGACGCCAATTTGTTTTTTGCTCGCAGAAGTCCGGTTGCTAATTTTTCGGAATCTTGAGATTGCCTCCCGGCCAACCGTCAGGCTCCATCGGTCCCACGTCATGCAGCACCGCATGTCCTAGTGCTTTCCTGCTTACCTCCGCCAATCGCCGGCATTCGGAGATGGTATCGTCTAGGAACCCGTCGGTTTCAGGCCGATTAATCCATTGGGTCCAAGCTTCCCAATCTGCATCATCGATTTCAGTGAATTCAGGAAAAGTTGCGAGCCACTCTCCGCGCCATCCAACTTTATCTTCATTAAGAACCTCAATCACCTGAATGAAAGTTTTGGTTTCCTCCCGTGTTTTCGGTACAGGCGCATGCTCAGCGATTTGAACGATTTCGTCACCGATGTCGAATGGTGGGCCAGGAAAATCCGGATCAGGAACCCAATACCAGAAGTGCCCATCCGGGCAACTAAACCAATTTCCGCCATGGTCAAACAATGCGTTTCGTGCAATTCCTAAGTTGAGTCCGCTGGGCAAAATGGGCACGCTCTCGCTCCGACTTAAGATGGATACGGATTGCTTGGTTCGAGGAAGCCAATCCTCGCCCCTGCCTTGGTTGGAAGTCCCGCCAATATCGCAAGGGCCAGAGTAACGGCTACAACAGAGGGTTGGTGAACCATAGCCTACAATTTAGCATAAATCGGCGAGCATGTAGAGACCTGTGCCAAACCAGACTTTTGCAATGTTTCGAACAGATTCAATGTGGAATTCGTGGGTAGGTAAATGTGGGTTTTGTCCCAAATTTTCTTGGAGCGTCGGCTTGATACGCGCATCTCTTCAAGGAAAATTATCAGGTGTTGCACGGTTGCGCGGTTTTCCATAAGAGGGTCCCCGCGCTAATTACCGTACACAATTTAATCGATTAGGCCTGCATTTCGATGATCGGTGCTTTTACGTCCTCAACGGTGGGAAGGATTTGATTATCTTCCGGCAGGGGATGAGCTAGAACCAATTGATCCGATTTCCCCTTATCTTTGCAGAAATTCAGTAGATATGGAGTTTTAAGAGCCTTCGCTACTCGACGAGATACATTGCTTTTGTCAATCGAAGCCGAGTGCCTGTCAGACCCGAAAAATTCTACGATTTCGTTTTGGCTTACGACTTTGCGACTATTCTTCTCAGATATCGCTTTGACAGCAGCGAGAACCTCACGGATGTCTGTCGGCACCGTCTGTTCTAAACCTCGAGAGACGACGGGTTCCATAAGCTCTCTAACGACAGCGTAGTCTTCGTAATCACACAGAAGCGCACCGTTGCCGTCTCTCTCGCGATGCATCTGATGGATCAATGCGTGAGCTTGTATCAGCGAAAATAGCTGATCGACGTCACGTTTCATACGATGACTGTGCGCGCCAATTCCGCACACCATATTTTCGGCAAATGGGATGATGATCTTCGGAACGGATTCGGAGATAAATTGATCGAATACATGCCACTCTTCAAACTCCGCCCGCGCTGTGACACCGCCGGCAACCGCTACTGCTTTGGCCAAGAGTACCGCTTTTATTTGCTCCGGCGACTCGTCTAGCGTTATTGGCAACAACCTCGTTTGATCTTCATGGTTTAGGTTAGTTTCTGTAGTTGTCATCATAAGGCCCATCGGTCCGTCAGTCTGCATGATCTCGGTGCCGGGGACCTCTCTGTCGATCACAGTCATCTCATAGGTGATTGATCCCTCACTTAAAATTTGACGTAGATAACGCATGCCGTCTTCACCGCCCAAGCTAGCCATTTCTTGAATGACGAGGTGCTTATGCCGGAGGTCACGATTGGTAAAAATTAGCGCCTTCTCTGACGTTCCACCGAGAGCGACATAGCTACGAGGATCAACGAACCGAAGTGCTGTATTTAAAAGATTTGATTTCCCAGCACCGGAGCTGCCTTGAATTACAAGAGACACCGGTTTATCGAAATGACGAGTGTATGAGCTGAGGAAGATCAGATTGGCATTGGCCCTTTCCCCAACTAGTCCGCAACCGCGCAACTCCTCGTCGAGAACTGCCAAGATGTTCGGTGCATCAGCAATGCGCTTACATTTTTCGTAATCAGCTTTTTCTTTGCTCATGCCTTCATCAGCCGGCTGAGCCAGAGGTTTAGTCATCTCCATAATAAATTTCCTTATCAAAGTTCAGATCGTTTTCCGTGCGAGCAAATTTGCCGCAGAAATCCGATTTTCCAGATTTCGCTGGGCGCATGAAGGCTAGGATCGACATCAATTGTCGAGCCGACATGCTGTTGTGCTGGTGTAGCGGTTTGCTGCCAGCCAGTCGTTAATATCGTCCAATGCGTAGGCCGTGCGGCTACCCATCTTAATGAAATGCGGACCCTCTCCAGTGACGGCCCATTTTTCCAATGTTCTGGAAGACAACCCTAGATAACGAGATGTTTCGCGTCTATTCATAAGTGTTTGTTTCATGCTTCTCCTATTAAGCTAATGTAAATTGAAAACCCCGTTTGGCTAAGCCAATGTAAGGGCGTCAATTGAGCCACTATATTTGGCGACATCAATTTTAAATGTTTGGGAATTATAACATAGATTTATAAAAAAAGCAAATTACTACAATGTGTTATGTAAATTTTTATAAAAGTTTCCCAATGGAAACCCCGCCGCCATCATCGTTAAATGGTGCAGGATCGATTGGGATAGTGACAGGATGTAAGGTAACACAACTGTGCCCACCCCCGACGAAGTCAATTTGATGACGAAATTGAGGATCACATATGTTCAATTTATGAGGATAATTCTTATATTTTCTAGTTCTGAAGTTCCTCGCCTTTTGCGACGCGGTGATCTATCTAGAAGTGAGCGGATTTGATCGTATAGTCCCTCATAACGGACATCAAAATCGGCGACGTGGATTTAACTGGATTAATTTCTGCTTTGCCCTCGGGAGCAGACCAAAATCAAAGGCCGCCAGAAGGTCTCTTCCTAGCCAGGAGCAGACATTGGCTGCGGTCGCAATAAAGCTCGTCTTTCACACATGTTTACAACTTCGTCTCAACTCGATGACATGGAGTTAATGTCAACATGGTATTCGCAACAATCTGACACTGATG